>Ga0073908_1001723_pt1 | contig 29703 bp, 23 predicted proteins | sample MucameincwithD2O_FD_65484 | JGI IMG/M metagenome (GOLD analysis project Ga0073908, IMG submission 65484) | Mouse cecum microbial communities from Vienna, Austria - Mucus amended microcosms incubated with D2O | ecosystem: Host-associated > Mammals > Digestive system > Large intestine > Cecum...
TCGAATCTGTGCATTGGTCAGGAACCAAACTTTCGACCAAACGGCTTAGATTTTTGCAATATTCTTAATTTGTTTTAAAATCTTTCCGTTTATTTGGTTGGGAACATAGATTACAATAAACTATAAATATTGAAATTAAACAAGATTAGCCTGCTCATTTGTTAATTATTATTGTTTTCTTTGTATCCTTGTAAGGAGATATTTTACTACTATGGATATGAACACAGGAAGTTTTTTTCAAAAGTCTTTATGGGGGTTCATCCTTTTACTGCTCGTTTCCTGTTCGGATGCGGACTTGAATGAGGCAGGCGCAGAAGATTCCCATAACCAGCAATGTGCTATTTCTGAAATTGGAGCACAAACCGTAATGTTCGACCTCAAATATGACGTACCAGATGGTTATCGGGTTGCGTTCGAGGTCTATGCAGAGAATCCGCTTAAGGTACAAGACGGATTACAGATCAAGAAAACAGACGTATTACCTATTTTGACAGGGATCACTAATGGGCGTGGCGAATACACCTTGTCCCGTACCCTTCCGGAGCAAGTGGGGGAATTGTATGTTTATTCTTCTAATATCGGCGTCCCATCCTTGTTGCAGGGCCGGATCGCAAATGGATCGGTAACATTTAAGGAGTTGGACGGAAACGAGGAAAAGCCTGAGACGAAGGCGTTGTTCGGCTGGTCCGACAGTTTCCCGTATCTGGCGCTTGGCGGTTGGAATTCGTTGGGCAAGCCGGATTATGTGACGAAGCGGGAAGAGGTTAGCAGTTCCGTTCTGCGAGCTATCAACCGGGCTTTCCCTGAATGGTGGAGTGCGGATCCGGAGTACTATAAGCGGACGGATATCTATGTAAAGGAAGATGCACAGATCTGGGTAAGCATGCTTCATTCCGGTAGCCTGTTCGACAATGTGTTGGGATATTTCTCTTACCAGGGGGATATTAAGGATGTGGACCCGGCTTTGGTCAAAGAGATTATCGCGTTTCCACGTGCAAGCATCGTCCGACTGTTCAGTGCGGGATTGAAAGCGGGTGACGCTGTCCGGTTGAAGTATTATAACCCGGAGACGGGCCAGTTGGAAAATACCTTCCCGAAGGGCACTTCTATCGGTTGGGTACTTCGTTCCGACGGATATAATCTATTGAACCGTACGGTGGGAGACGGTATGTACCGTTTCTACTCTTATCCGGAATGGAATCCCGAATCGGGCAATAAGAACCATACGGTCCTGTTTAAGAAAGACAACTTTGTGGTGGTCGGTTTTGAAGACCTGCCGAACGAGCGCATCAACTTGCTGAAAGGGGATGGGGATTGCAACGATGTGATGTTCCATGTCTCCTCTTATCCGGCGGATGCTATCACATATGATATCCCGGAAATACCGGATGGCGGCAGTGATGGCGAAACGGAAGAGGTCGATGCCATCCAGCAGTTGTCGGATGTGATGGACCTTCCTACCGATGATCCCGGCTTCTGGGATGATCTTTGGGTTGCCTCCCAATCGACCTTGCATTGGGACCTCTCCGATCAGGAAAATTTGGATAGCTATGGCAACGTGAACGGCTTGAAGGAGGTGCTGATCGTCGCAAACAGCCGTACGATGAACAGCCTGATCATCGACCAGCCGTCAAGTTATTCCAATCGCATCTTTGTCAAGACCACGATCCGCAAGACGAAATCGGACGGGAAGAAGCGTATCTTTGTCAAGACGACTGTCCGCGGCATGACGGTAGAGATAGAAATGGATGTCAATCCTTATAGTATGGCAGCTTTGGAAAGTTCCGCTACCGAACAGATCATCCGTACGATCAATTCGGTGAAAGACCTGATCATGGATAACAAACCTGTCCGCATCCTGGTCGAAATGGAGTTTGATCCGGTTCCGGGACACGACTTCAATGAGTTGTCCCCAGGCCCATACTCTCCCCATATTATTTCTGAATAGCCAGTGAAAACGACTATATTTAGTAATCCCTCTCTCCAACGTGATAGCGGAGAGGGGGATTTTTTATATTGGTAGGAAATTTGTTGTGGAATAATTCCGTATCGTGTCGTTTGTGGCCTATACCATCGTGTCTGACTTGACGCTTTCGATGGCGGTCGGGATGTTCTTGACGATGGCGGTGATGGAGACGACGATATCTTCCTCCAATTGGTATATTGGCACTGCGGATTCGGTTTTGGCTTAGTGAAATTGTAATATTTGTTATCGTATTGTCATTCTGTTTACATCTTCTTGCAATATGCCCCCTCTACTTTTGCCGCAAATAAATGTAATATGTATTACGGAATGAGAAACAAGAATGAAGCAGGGAGGCTGAGGATATTCTTCCTTTTATTGTCAGGGTGTTTTCTTTCACTGGCGGCTTGGGCGCAGACGGGTGTTATCTGCGGGACGGTGACGGATGCCAAATTCAAGGATGCGCTGATCGGGGCCTCGGTCGTGATCGAAGGAACGACGGTGGGGGCGATTGCCGATGTGGAAGGTAACTTCCGGATAGAGAATGTAAAGCCGGGTAAATATACGATAGTAGCTTCTTATGTATCCTATAAATCGGAAACGATCAAAGACGTGGTTGTGAAGGCGCACCAGGAGTCGGTGTTGAGGATCGAACTCTCCGACGCCGACCTGCAACTACAGAACGTGGTGGTCGTGGCACAACGGAAGTTAGGGACGGAAACCGCCATTATCAATACGGTGCGCAACAGCCTGCCGGTCGTAAGCGGCATCTCCGCTCAGCAGATCGGCAAGACGCAGGACAGCGATGCCGCCGAGGTGTTGCGCCGTATTCCGGGTCTTACGATCGTGGACGACCGATTCGTGGTAGTCCGCGGACTGGCACAGCGATATAACAATGTATGGTTGAACAAAGCGACGACACCTTCCAGCGAGACGGACAGCCGGGCGTTCTCGTTCGACGTGGTCCCCTCTTCGCTGATCGACAATATGATGGTCTACAAAAGCCCGTCAGCCGAGTTACCCGCTGACTTTTCCGGCGGTTTCGTGCAGGTGATGACCAAGAATATACCGGACGGGAATACCTTCAACCTCTCTTATCAAATGGGATTCAATACAAATGCCACCTTCCGCAATTTCCAGTTGACGGACGGTAGCTGGAAGGACTATCTCGGATTCGGGGCTGGAGTGAGAAGCCTGCCCTCTTCTTTCCCTTCCCACCTCGGCGAACACTCGACGGAGGAAGCCGCCTCCTTCACCCGGCAGATCAACCAGCGTTGGGGCATCAACCGCTTCACGGCCTTCCCCGACCAGAAAATATCGCTCACCTCACACCGCTCGTATGATGCAGGCGATTGGAAGATCGGAAATATCACGAATGTGAATTGGAGTACCGGTTACGACTATTCGGAGTCGGTCAACAACAACTATATCGCCTACGATGTGACGAACGATGCCTCACGCCCCCGCTTCGAATACAACGATGTGCGCTATAAGAACATCTCCAAGCTGGGTGCCCTCTTCAACTGGTCGTTCCTCAAAGGCAGCAACAAATATGAGTTCCGCAACTTCTTCAGCCAGCGCGGCGTCTCCGCCCTGACGCAACGGGAAGGAATGAACTACTACTCCGACAAGGATATCCGCAAATGGGAATCGCTCTATACCGGGCGTACGACCTACTCCGGACAACTTGGAGGTACACATACCTTGCGGGAGAACGTTAACAAAGTGGACTGGACGGCCGGTTATGCCTTTGCATCCTACCGGGAGCCGGACCGCAAGATCGTGAATTCCATCCTTGACGAGACGAAGACGGACTTGCCGAACTATTACGTCTCCGACCCGATGCGCTATTATCAGGACCTGAAGGACCACAGTGCTTCGCTTGCGGCCAATTATGAACATAAGTTCGTGGTTTCAGATAAGTTCGCCCCTGTGCTTAACGGTGGTGTCTACGGAGAATACAAGAGCCGTACGTTCGACGCCCGCCGGTTCGGTTACAACCTGTTGGGCAAAGGCTACGATCGGTATGCCGACTGGGATTATACGGGCTTGTTCAGCGATGAAAACATTTCGGCAGACCGGATATGGATGCGTGAGACGACGACGAACAGCGACTCCTATACTTCTGAAAATGTCCTTGGAGCCGCCTATGCCTCTGCCAAGCTGAACTACGGGGAGGCTCTGAATGCCAATATCGGTGTCCGTATGGAATACTACAACCTCAAGATGGACGGCTATAGCTCGGACGGCACAACCCCAGTTCACTTAGATAACCGGACGACCGATTTTTTCCCCTCTGTCAATGTTTCCTACAACCTATCGTCGAAGCACTTAGTACGCGCTGCCTATGGCCGCTCGGTCAACCGGCCGGAGTTTCGCGAAGTAGTACCCTATGTCTATTTCAACTTCGAGCGGGATGCGAATATCGTCGGCAACACGGAGTTGAAAAACGCATACGCCGACAATATCGACCTGCGTTACGAATTTTATCCGGCCTTCGGCGAAATGATTACGGTCGGAGGATTCTATAAACGCTTCAAGAATCCGATCGAGGAGACATTTAACGATGCCGGTTCCGGCCTGCAATACACTTACCACAACGCGAAGAACGCCGAAGCCTTCGGTGTCGAGCTGGATGTAAAGAAGAACCTCGACTTTATCGGGCTGCGGGGATTGAGTCTTGTGTGCAACGCCGCCTACATCCATAGCCGCGTTCGTTTCGAGGAAGGAGCGCCCGAACGGGATCGCCCGTTGGCAGGGCAATCGCCCTACTTGGTGAATGCCGGCCTGTTTTATCAATATGATGATAAGGGGATCTCCGCCTCGCTGCTCTATAACCGTATCGGAAAGCGTATCGAGTCGGTTGGTGTCCCGATGCAGAACCAGGACGAAGATATCCCCGACATATATGAGATGCCCCGCAACTCGCTCGACCTGACCTTCTCGAAGAAGATCGGTAAGGTGGTCGAGATTAAGGCAGGCATCCAGGATATGCTCAATTCCAAGATCGAATACAAGCAGTTCGTAAAGCTGACGGACGAGAATGGAGGCAAGCGCGAACGCCAGCAACTCGTGCGCAGCTACCGCCCGGGAGTGGATTTGAATGTGGGGGTTTCCCTCAAGTTTTAAAAGTGAATTACTATACATATCTATTACAAACAAAATGTATTTATCATGAACAGATTTCTATTGAAAGGTTTGGCCTCTGTATGTGCACTGGCCGTTATGTTTGGAACAGCATCTTGCAGTGATGACGATAAAACAGATGGCTCAGTCTCTGTATCGGCTATCGCTGTAAACCCGACGACTGCTACGATAAAAGTAGGCGAATCAACAACTTTGTCTACTACGATCACTCCGGCTGACGCAACGGATAAGACTATCACCTGGAGCACTTCCGACGAAAAGGTCGCAACCGTAGATGCAGGAAAGGTCACAGGAGTAGCCGAAGGTACCGCTACTGTCACGGCTACGACTAAAGATGGCGGAAAGGCTGCTACTTGCGCTGTGACTGTTTCTGCGGATGCACCTTCAGTCAAAGAAGTGACCCTTGAAGGCAATATCACTTCCGATATGACGCTGAACGCTGCCGACAAGAACTATATGAAAGGCTTTGTCTATGTAAAGTCGGGTGCAACCCTGACAATCGAAGCCGGTTCGGTCATTAAAGGCGTATCGGTATCAGCCGGCGAGAAAGCCGCTTCCCTTATTATCGAACCGGGAGCGAAAATCATCGCCGAAGGAACGGCAGACAAACCGATCGTTTTCACATCCGACAAACCCGCCGGACAGCGTGTGACGGGTGACTGGGGAGGGCTCATCATTTGCGGTAACGCCCGCGTGAACCGTGTAAACCGTCCGACTATCGAAGGAGGGCCTAATACGGAATATGGCAATACGACTTCTGACGAATTTAATGGCGAAAGCTCCGGTATCCTGAAATACGTGCGTATCGAGTTTGCCGGCTATCCTCTGGAACCGGACAAAGAGATCAACGGCCTGACATTCGGCGGTGTCGGTAGCGGTACGCAAGTCGAGTTCGTACAGGTGTCTTATTCTAACGACGACTCTTACGAATGGTTCGGCGGTACGGTCAACGCCAAGCACCTAATTGCATATAAAGGCTGGGACGACGACTTCGATACCGATTACGGTTACACCGGCAATTTGCAGTTCCTCTTAAGCGTACGTGATAAAAATATCGCCGATACCTCCGATTCCAATGGTTTTGAATCAGACAATGATGGTGATGGCTCTTCCAACACTCCGCTTACGAAGCCGGTCTTCTCGAATGTAACTTTGATTGGCCCGTTCTATGGCAAAGTGTCTGATATGACACAAGCCGAAGTGGAGGCAAAAACCGCTGATGCCGCCAATGGAGCCAAAGGCGGAAAATTCCAGGCAGCCATGCACCTGCGCCGCAACACAAGCTTGAATGTCTACAACTCCGTCTTCACCGGATGGCCTTACGGACTCCGTGCGACGGATAAGAAAGGTACGGCCAATGAAGGGACAGCTATCAAAAATGTGATCTTCGCCGGTATGTGGAAAAACTTCTACGATGATGAAAAGGTAAGTGAAAACTTCTTCAACCTTGCCGGTAGCAACACGACTTTGGCTACTACCAACGAGATTATCTCAAAGGATGGTGACTATTCATCTGTCGTTGCTTCGGCCGTACAGGGTGCTGAATTTGTCGATGAAGTATTGACAAACAGCTTCTTTGAGAAGGTGACTTATAAAGGCGCTTTCGACGGGACGAACGACTGGACAGCCGGCTGGACAAACTGGGATCCGCAGAACACTGAATATTAAAAAAGATGATAAAGAAGTTAGTATTAACATCGACCTTACTGGCAAGTTCTGCCCTGTTCATACAGGCGCAGGACTTGTTCCTTAGCGAAGGGCAGTATTACACAGACGAGTCTCAAACAACCCCTTACACCGGCCGTTATACCGAGTTTTATGACGACGGCATGCTAAAAATGGAACTATTCCTTAAAGACGGCCGCCCCGAAGGCACGTATGTGATCTATTATCCCGACGGCAAGATTGCGGAAGTCCGTTCCTACTACCACGGCATCTTCCACGGTGAATGGCGCACCTATAACGAAGCCGGACAACTGACCGGCATCGCTTCTTATAAGGAAGGGCTGAAAGATGGCCCTTGGCGGGTGTGGAACGATAAAGGCATCCTGCGTTTCGAGATGTTTTATATCAAGGGGAAGAAGAGTGGCATCTGGCGCACCTGGGACGATGAAGGCAAACTCCTTTCCGAGGAAAAACAGGAAGAGGAGTAATGAAAAAAGTTTGTAACCATTATCGGGAAGGATGACAATGGTTGCAAACTTTTTACTTTCGTTTTCGGGCGGGATGAGAAGGGTTGTAAACTTTTTGCCCGCTTTTTCATCTTGCGCCTAAGTCGTCATAGAGTGTTTGCAGCAATGCCTTTCCCTTGCGGAGCCGCTGGTCACTGCCTTCGCGGGGTGTTTCGATCAGTGGTTTGTTCCCTTCGTTGTCATAGACGGAAACTCCGGTGCTGTCGATAAACCCGAATCCGTTGGAATAAGTATAGAAAGCATATTCCGGATAATCAGGGCTTAAGATATTCCGGCTGAAAATGAAAGCGTCGTGTCCTATCCCCAACTGGCCCAGTAAGGTGGCGGCAAGGTCCGTCTGGTTGGCATATTTATCAATCACGACAGGCTCTTTCACCGCTCCTCCGATCCAGAGCATCGGGATATGATAGCGGCGGGGCTCATAGTTTACAACATCTTTCGGATAAGGATACCCGTGGTCGGAAACGAAGATCACCAACGTGTTTTTCCACACCGGCAACTCTTTCAACTTGTCGATAAAGTCACCGATACAACTGTCGGTAAAAGCAACCGAGTTCGGGTATAGCCCCATTTCGTCCAGTCGGTGATAGGGCACTTCAAACGGCTCATGGCTGCTCAACGTCAGGAAGGTGCTTAGCCAGGGTGTCTGGTTGTCCCGGCCTTTAATGTCTTCAAACAGATGTCGGAACGTCACATCGTCGTTCGCCCCCCATTTGCTCAGGCGGTTAGTAAGCGGGAAATCGCGGTCTGCCGTGATCCGACTGTAACCGGAACTGAAGAAATAGCTCTGCATATTGGTGAAGTTGATGTCACCCCCGTATAGCATATCTGCCACATATCCTTCGTCCGTCAGGCTCTTGGCAATGGAAGGCAGCGTCTGGCTCTTTGCCGGATATTTCATGATGGAGGTGGTCGGTTGCGCCAGATACCCGTTCAGCACCGAAACAATCCCCCTGTCCGTCCGGAACGAGTTGGCATACATATTCGTGAAAAGCACCCCTTCACGGCTTAACCGGTTCAGGTTAGGCGTAATGGCGGAATCTCCGCCGATTGCCCCGACCGCATTCGCCGAAAAACTTTCCATCAATATAATCAATACATTCGGCCGCGAGGTATTAAGAAGGGCTTCCGGTATCGTGTCGCCTTCCCCGTTCCCGCACTCGATACGGGATCGCAGAGGCGCCTGCCCCGAATCCGGTTCTGTGGGGTTCGTCTCTTTGTGCCCCTGCACTTGATGCGGGGATAAAGCCTCTATTATCTCCTTCCTTTCTTCCTCCGGAAAGAAATTAAACTGTGACGCAAAGTCCTGTTGTTTGCTAAGAGAAGCGATCAAGCTGAAACAAGGGTTGATTGCCGAATGGTTGAGGAATTGGTTCTTGCTGAAATACACCATTCCCACGTTCGCCGTCGAAGTCGTTACACCTCCCCGTATCGGGATAAAAAGTATTCCTCCTAACAGGAGGATAACAAGGCTTCCGCCCAACCGTTTCCGCACCTGTGTTTCGGGAAACAGCGGAACGATAAACCGCTTCAACACCCAGTATATCCCGCAGGCATACACGGCGAACATCAGCAGTTGGGCAAAGAACTGCCCGACCGGCACGCTCGCCATTGCATCGCCGGGCGATTGAAGATAGAAGAAAAGCGTCGCATCTAATCTGAACCCCCAGTAGCCGTACAAAGCCACATCCACGGCGAAGATGGCTGCGATCAGCACCGCCATGATTCCGAAATACCCTTTTAGCAGTTTCCGGTAAAAACTACCCGGTAGCCATATCGAAACGAGTGTCATCAGCAAAGGCAATGCCGTCAGGTATCCGGCTATCGTACAGTCCAACAGCAACCCGTGTGTGATTACCTGAAGGTAATCGCTTAGCGGGCATCCGCCCGCTAAGGCGTGGTGGTACAGCATAAACACCGGCTTCTGGATTGCCAGTAGCGGTAACCACAGAAAATATAAGGCAAGGAGGAAGAGGATTCTTTTCTTCATACGAATTATTTGTAGAGCTTTTCTCTCAGCTCGGCAACCATCGGATCGGTGATATAATCATCGTATTCCATTATGCGGTCGATGATACCGTTCGGAGTCAGCTCGATGATGCGGTTGGCAACCGTCTGGATGAACTCGTGGTCATGGCTGGAGAACAGGATGTTTCCTTTGAACGACTGCAACGTATTGTTGAACGCTTGGATAGATTCCAGGTCTAAGTGGTTGGTCGGCGTGTCGAGGATGATGCAGTTGGCATCCGTCAACATCATGCGGGAGATCATGCAACGCATCTTTTCACCTCCGGAAAGCACGCTCACCTTCTTCAGCAGCTCTTCGCCGGAGAACAGCATACGTCCTAAGAAGCCTTTCAGGAAGACTTCGTTGGTGTCGGGCGAGAACTGGCTCAGCCAGTCGATCAGGTTGTAGTCCGAATTGAAGTACTGCGAGTTATCTAACGGCAGATAGGTCGTCGTGATGGTCTGTCCCCACTGGTACGTACCGGCATCTGCCTTGTCTTCCCCGTTGATGATCTGGAAGAGGGCGGTCATCGCACGCGGGTCGTGGCTGATGAAAACAATCTTGTCGTCTTTCTCTACGTTGAAGTTCAGATCCTTGAACAACACTTTGCCTTCGATGGATTTAGTCAGTCCTTTTACTTCGAGTATCTGGTTGCCCGGTTCGCGGTTCGGCGTGAACAGGATACCCGGATAGCGGCGTGAAGATGGTTTGATCTCTTCGATATTCAGTTTCTCGATCATCTTCTTGCGGCTGGTCGTCTGCTTGGATTTCGCAACGTTGGCACTGAAACGGCGGATGAATTCTTCCAGCTCTTTCTTCTTTTCTTCCGCCTTCTTGTTCTGGTTCTGCTGCTGGCGGAGTGCTAACTGGCTGGATTCGTACCAGAAGCTGTAGTTGCCGGCGAACATCTGTAGTTTTCCAAAATCGATATCTACCGTATGCGTACAGACGGAGTCGAGGAAGTGGCGGTCGTGGCTGACAACCAACACGGTGTGTTCGAAGTTCGCCAGATAGTTTTCAAGCCACATGACGGTTTCGAGGTCGAGGTCGTTGGTCGGCTCATCCAGCAACAGGTTGTCGGGCTGTCCGAAGAGGGCGCGTGCCAGGAGGACACGTACTTTTTGCTTACCGCTCATGTCTTTCATCAGCGTGTAGTGGAATTCTTCGGTGATGCCCAGGCCGCTCAACAGGGAAGCCGCATCGCTTTCAGCATTCCAGCCTTCCATCTCGGCGAATTTCTCTTCCAGTTCCGATACGCGGATACCGTCGGCATCGCTGAAATCAGGCTTGGCATACAAGGCATTCTTTTCGCTCATCACCTCCCAAAGGGTGGTGTGGCCCATCAACACCGTGTCCATTACTGTGTATTCGTCGAATGCGAAGTGGTCCTGGCTCAATACGGAAAGACGCTCGCCCGGTCCTAAAGACACGGTTCCGCGCGTAGGGTCCAGTTGTTTGCTGATAACACGGAGGAATGTAGATTTACCGGCGCCATTAGCTCCGATGATACCGTAGCAGTTGCCCGGTGTAAACTTCATATTGACATCCTGAAACAGGATACGTTTTCCGAACTGTACGTCCAGATTGTTAACCGTTATCATATCTTTGTTTTATCTATTAATTTGCACTTAAAGAGCCGCAAAGGTATGAAAAAAACATGCGCTATCCAACTGTGGAAAGTATAATCCAGCAATCGGGTGCGATTACTTGGAAGGGATGATACCCGATTACTTCTAAGCAATCGGGTATCATCCCTTCTAAGCAATAAAACCTGTTGGTAAAAGAGGTTTTATTTGTATAGTCCTTCTCTGGATAGCAAATGGTCGAGGTTCGCAACCCCCAGTGTCACGATCGCCATCACCGTAGCGGCATGTTCCTGATATTCCGGGATGCTTTTGCTGTAGGTGTCGCGTTCAGTGTGCCAGATTTCGCCGTAGCTGAAGTTATAGCCTTTGATATCCTTTTCGTTGAAGTCGATGGCCGGGACAGCTTCGACGGCAAAGACGGAGGCATCCGTGCCGCCCGGTTGTGACGGTTTGGTGAACGGGCCGGCTTCTTTCACTTCGAACGGGTAGTCGGGGCGAATCTTCTTGACCGGTTCGCATATCTTCACGAAATCGGGGTACATAGCCTTGGGTACGTCGAGTCCGACGGGAGGTGTCGGGCCGCCGTCGCGGTTGAACAGGTTGGATATTTTGCCTAACTTGTCTTTGTTGGCTTTTACCCAGGCTGTCGAACCTAACAGTCCGAACTCTTCGCCTGCGAAAGCACAGAACAGCATCGTCCGTTTGGGTTTTGCACCGGATTTCATGATCATGCGGGCCGCTTCCATAACCGGAGTGATGCCCGAACCGCAGTCAACGCCGCCTGTCGCCACGTCGAACGCATCCAGGTGGCCGCTTGCCATTACATATTCATCCGGATATTTACTCCCTTTGATCTTACCGATCACATTATAGTATTTTACCGGTCCCATCCGGAAATGGTTACGGATGTCGAATTCAAGGAAGAAAGTGCGGCGTTCCTTTACCATCTGCTTGATGGTCGCATACTGATGTTCGTCCAGCTTAATGTCACAGACGTCCGGCAGGTTGTCGAACGTGAAAGCAGGATCGTTCATGACAGTCTTGTCGTAGAGGGCACGCAAAGGGACGGTAGCCGACTGGATAAATCCGAGTACACCGGCCTCGCACATCTCTTTGTAGAACAGTGCCGGGACATTCTCTTTCAAAGGCAACAGCGGGTTATCGGTGTTGTTGTTCCAGTTGTCCTCCATGATCTGGTAGTTCTTCTTGGCCGTTTCATTGTTTTCGGCGATGATGGCGGCACGGATGGAGTCGCCTTTGGCTGAACGGTCGACAGGCCAGCCGACATTCTTCCCGTTGATCAGCACCCAGGCCCCTTTCAGTTGTCCTTTTATGCGGTCGAATTCGCTTTGGGTTAGCGGTTCCTGCAAGACGTGTCCGCGCTGCACACCTTTCGTTCCGGCAGTGTAGGAGGGAGTGACGAAGTGCAATTCCATCCCGTTCTCACCCAACAGCTTGCCGAACCAGGGCCCGCGGTTGAAGCCTACAGGTAGCGTACCGGCTTCTTGCAGTTCTACTTCCAGCCCCCATTCCTTAAACTTGGAAGACACCCAGTCGACCGCATTGTCATAGGCATTCGAGCCGATCACACGGCCGCCGATGCGGTTGGTGAGCACATCCAGATGGTCCATCACCTGGTTGTCCGTTTGTCCGATTTCGATGATTTTGTTTACGGCAGCATCCTGTGCCGGAACCGAATGAACAGCCATGCAAGCCATCGCTGCCCAGATAAGTAAAGCTCTTTTCATATTGCGTGTTTTTTTATGGTGGTGCAAATTAAAATATAAAAAGTTCGTGTTCCAAATGTATTTTAAGTAAATGTCTGACAAACGTTAGGGCAACCGCACCAAATCCAACAGTAACAATTCTTTATTTCTATGAAGAGAAAAACCCGTTTTTGTCCCGAATAATTCTTTCTTAAGTGCCTGCTAATTCTGTAATCGGTGTCAGTGATTTTATAATCAGTGGTTGTGATTATATAATTTCTGGCACTGATTTTATAATCACTGGCACTGATTACAGAATTAACAGGCACTCCGATGTTTTTTTATGCCTATGTAGATAAGTTTTCTTGTAGCGGGGATAGATTATTCCTTATATTATGTAGTCCATAAGATCGTATTGCTTAAAAATGAATTTGGTGCGGTTACCCTGTGATGCAGCCGATCAGACTTTCTTTTCGTAAATATATTTCCATCGTAGCGATAACATTGTTATTTAGGTTTCTTAATAAGGCAAAGGTGAGATATATTCTTGAATTATACCTACTTTTGTATTTGAAACAAAAATAGGAATATGATATTTTACTTTACCGGAACAGGAAACTCTCTTTGGGTGGCGAAGTCTCTGGGCGAGGCATTGGGAGAACCGTTGGTTTCGATTGCGGATGAATTGCATAAAGAGGAAAAAGACCTGGTTTATCCGGTTCGTCCGGATGAAAAGATCTTATTCGTCTATCCCGTGCATTCTTGGGGGCCGGCGGTTCTTGTTACTCGTTTTATCTCCCGTCTGACTTTAAACGGATATGCCGGACAACCGGTCTATTCAGTTTCTACTTGTGGTGATGAATGCGGATATACGGATCAGCTAATAGGAAAGTCATTGGGAAAAAGAGGTATATCGCTTTCGGCTGCATACTCTGTCATTATGCCGAATAACTATATCCTGTTGCCTGGTTTTAATGTAGACAGCAAAGAGGTGGAGGAACGGAAATTGCAGGATGCCCCGTTGCGTGTGGCTGAGATTATAGAAGCGATTCGGGAGCATCAGCAGGACGCTTTGTACCATACGGGAAGTATGCCAGGTTTGAAAAGCTATTGGATCTATCCTCTTTTTGCTCATTTGGCTATCGGAAGTAACTCTTTCCGGGTGACGGATGCTTGCATTTCCTGTGGATTATGTGAACGGATTTGTCCGACCGGAACAATCAGTATGCAGGACAGGAAGCCTGTCTGGGCGAATACCTGTGTGCAATGTGTCGCTTGCATTCACCGCTGTCCGGTTCGTGCGATCGAATATGGAAAAGGAACGCTTAAAAAAGGACGATATCATCATCCTGTGATTAAATAATAAACAAACAGATAGAAATGAAACGATTAGTAGTGACAGCCCTAACGGCCCTGACGTTAGCAAGTTGCCAGGAAGCACCGAAAGGTTATGTGATAAATGGAGAAGTGACCGGCAGGACGGATGGGAAAGTATATCTTAAATCCTTCCGTAATAAAATGTTTTTTGATGTCGATACGGCGGAAGTGAAAGAGGGAAAATTTACTTTTAAAGGAGAAGTGGATCAGCCTTTATTGTTTGGCCTGGCAACAGAGGATATGAATTATCCTGTTCAGCTCTTTGTAGAAAATACAAATATGGATGTGAAGATAAGTAATGACGGCGAAACGATTACGGTCCGGAACTCTCCTGTCAATGCGATCTTTCAGGAGAATGCCGAAAAGGTTTTTGAAGAAGGGTATGATATAGACAGTCTGATCACCAAGTATCCGGCTTCGCCTGCCGCCGCCTTTTATCTGTATCGCTATTTTACTTATCAGTTACCGCTGGATGAACTGAAAGCGACTCGTGCTAAGATTTCTCCCGAACTGGCCGCTTGTCCGTATGTGAAGGATCTGGATGGCATTATCAAACAATTGGAAAATGTGCAGGTCGGTAAGGTTGCCCCTGAATTTGCGTTACCCGACACCGCTGGAATTTCTGTTTCGCTCTCTGATTTCAGAGGTAAATATGTATTGCTCGATTTTTGGGCTTCCTGGTGTCCTCCTTGCCGTCGTGAGAATCCGAATGTGGTAAAGGCGTTTAATGAGTATAAAGATAAAAACTTTACGGTTGTGGGGATTTCCTTAGATAAGGATAAAAGCAAGTGGCTGAAAGCGATTGCCGACGACAATCTGACTTGGACACATCTTTCAGACCTGAAATACTGGGATTCGGAAATACCGGCTCTTTACGGTGTTCGTGGCATTCCGGCCAATGTTCTGTTAGGTCCGGATGGAGTGATCATTGCCAAAAACATAACAGGTGAGGATTTGCATAAAAAACTGAAAGAGGTAATCAAATAGACGATGCGGAAATATAGTTTTCTGACTTTGTTCCTTCTTTTCTGTCTCTGTCTTTCGGCGACAGAAAAGAAGGATTTTGAAAAAGCGGTGCGTGATGCCGTTTCCCGGCAGATGCAGGCATATCCGAAATCGACCTTGAAAGACTTATATAAGAATTTCTTTCAAGATAAATTCGGTCCCGGACATATCATCAGCGATACGACGGCTGCTGGCAACTACTTGCGTCGCGAACTGGCCTCCTATACGGAGTGTACCGGAGATATTGCAGAACCGACCGGCTGGGAAGGTAACTTTCTCCGGGTAAACCTCTCAGTCATCAAAGAAGGCAGGATTTCTTATAATACCTTCTTTGATGCGTTTGTCCGGAGCGTGAACGGTGTCTGCCCTGTTACAGTTGCCGAGTGGCAAAAAGAATGGTTGCAGATTGAATCTATTATCCGTTCCATGAATCTTTCCCTACCCGGTTACGATGCCGATCGAAAAGAAATAGAAGATCGTTTGGATCGGGGAGAATATGTGGGGCATCACAGTAAAGTTTTCGAAGAATCCTATTCGCCGCATTATCGTATAATCAGCAGGCTGATATTTGAAAAGGATCTACAACCTTTGTTGTGAGAAACGAGCCTATTCTTGATCTTCCGTATCTTCGAAGTCAAACTCGAAATCGAATCCGTCGTCCGGCATACCCGGATCGGTAAATTGCTCCAATTCGCGGCGGTCTTTCTTGGTCGGCCGGCCTAAACCGCGTGCACGGTCTACAAAGCCGGATATACGATTCATTTCCAATATCTCGTATTGGTCGGGAGTTGTAACGTTTTCCAGATAACCGGGCACCAATTTAGCTCCCATACGGCGTTCTGTCAGGTCGAGCACCTTGAAGGAAAAGGTGATAGGCGGCTTTCGAACCTGAATCACTTCTCCAACTTTGATCATGCGGGAAGGTTTTACATTGACCCCGTTTATCATCACCCTGTTCTTCTTGCAAGCCTCGGCTGCTATGGTACGTGTCTTGAATATGCGGGTAGCCCACATCCATTTGTCTATACGGACTTCGTTCATCTTATTATGAGTTGGCAGCTGGTTGGTTGATAACTATGATGTTAAACAACCGGCTGCCGCTTGTTTACTATTTATTGTTATATAAGTTCATCGTATTCTGTATGCCGGCCAGACAGAAACTTTTGATGATTTCTACAGCCCGTTTCATCTTTTCGGGCATCTCCTGGAGTTCTTCCGGCGGAAACTTGCCAAGCACATAGTTGATTTGTCCGCCACGTGGGAAATCGCTGCCAATACCGAAACGAAGGCGGCTGTATTCTTGTGTGCCTAACAGCTGTTGGATATTTTTCAATCCGTTGTGTCCGGCATCGCTGCCTTTCGGCTTCAGGCGGAGTGTTCCGAACGGGAGTGCCAGATCGTCCACTACGACTAACAGATTCTCTACCGGAATGTTTTCTTTCTGCAACCAATAGCGGACGGCGTTGCCGCTCAGGTTCATGAATGTGTTAGGCTTCAGAATGATCAGCTCACAGTTCTTGACGCGCATCCGGGCGATTGCACCATAACGTTCTTCCGTGAAAGGGACGCCGGCATCTTCTGCCAATGCATTTACAACACGGAATCCGATATTATGGCGGGTCCCTAAATATTCGGAGCCGATATTTCCAAGTCCTGTTATCAGATATTTCATTGTTATGTTGTTTTATAGTATAACAAAGGGAAGAATACTCTGCTGAATATTCTCCCCTTACATTATTTAGGAATAATAATTTTATTATGCCTTAGCCTGAGCACCACGAGCGGCACGAGTCAACTGAACGGCGCAAACAACAGCATTTTTAGCGTTCATCAGTTCAAGACCTTCGAAGTGTAAAGCGCCAACCTGCATAGTTTTACCTAATCCCAGGTGGTCGACATTGATATGTAATTTCTCAGGGATTGCTGTGTAAAGGGCTTTTACTTTCAGCTTTCTCATCTGCAAGCTCAACTTACCACCGGCTTTAACACCTTCGGCATGACCTTCCAGAACAACCGGGACTTCCATTACTACCGGTTTGCTGTCTGATACTTCCATGAAGTCCATGTGCATGATAGCGTCGGTTACAGGCTGGAACTGGATATCTTTAACGATAGCCATAGTTTTCTTGCCGTCGATACTCAGTTCTACTACAAAGATTTCAGGACTGTAAACCAAGTTACGAACGCTGTCTTTTGTGATAATGAAATGAGATACTTTTTCACCGCCGTACAGAACAGCAGGAATTTCATTGTTTTTACGCATAGCCTTTAGAGCTCTCTTCTGGTCTGCAGAAGTAGCGGCTACTTCTCTTGACTTTCCTTCTAATTGAAATGTCTTCATTTTGTTTTAATTTTTGTGTTACTCAAAATTAGATGTTTATGCTTTCTAATTTCCCATCACACGTACGGGGGTTAAAAGCGGTGCAAAGGTACGATTTATATTTATATCTGCAAAATCTTGCCTGCATGAAATTTTAGTTCCATAGGCATGGAACCAAAATTCCATAGGCATGGAACGACAGTTTCATAGGCATGGAATTAAAAGGGGATACTGGCTCAGAGAGAGATTCCCTTTTGCCGGAGTAAAACTTCCGTATCATCCCAGAGCTGTTTTTGCTGTGCATGGTTCCGGATGCGTTCCGATACATTCCTTTTTTTGCAATTGGCGTAACAACAACCGTTTTTATCTTTCGCCTCGTCCGAGAGGGCCAGATGGATGGCGGTTGCCGCACCCTGGGCCGCTGTTTTGATAAAGGGGCGGAACAGGATGTCGGTAAGTGGGTCGAACCAGGCCTGCATCGTGATCATGTTCGTGCTGACAATCCCCGGATCCGATGCGTTGATGGTGATATCCTTGTCGCGGACTCGTCTGGCAAGTTCCTGAGTGAACAGGAGCAACGCCAGTTTGGTATTGCCATAGACCGGGATACGGAAAAAACGTCCGTTCTTTCCTTTTTCAAAGAAATCCGGGTCGATCCGGCCGATCGCATACGTGCAGGACACCGTGTTTACAACGCGGCATCCCGGTTGCATCAAGGGCAATAACTGGCGGGTGAGCATATAAGGAGCCACGTAATTGACACTTACGATTGTTTCCAGCCCGTCTTCGGTTTTACGTACCGGAGTCGTCAGGATTCCGGCATTGTTCATCAGGCGGCTGATCGGGCGTCCTTCTTTTAGTAATTGGCCGGTGAAATTGTTTACGGATGAGAGGGAAGCGAGGTTGATGGCCCGCACTTCAATTTGCATGTTACCGGTTTCTTGTTGGATCCGTGTGCATACGGGAGCGGCTTTCGCCGGATTGAGGCAGGCCATAATCACCGGATAGCCCTCTTTAGCGAGGGCTGCCGTGATTACTTGTCCCATGCCTCCGTCGGCACCGGTTATGATGGCTAATCCTTTTTCCATTACTTATACTCCAGTTTTTCTATTTCTTTGACAATACTTTTGGGCAAGTTCTGAATATGTTTGTGGCAGGCCATCTCGATGGAATACATACGGGCGATGCAATAGTTGCTATGTCCGCAGTCGCAACGGGCATGTTCGTCTTCTTTCATCTTGTTTACGAATGACGGATCGTTCAGCAAGGCGCGTGCCATGCTTACGAACTCGAAACCGTCGTTCAATACCTCGTCTATCTTTTCGCGCGAGATCAGTCCGCCTACATAAACAAGCGGCATTTTCAAAGCTGCCCGGAACTTCAGCGCATCTTCCAGGAAATAAGCCTCCTTGAACGGTTCGGACGGGATCATGAACCGTCCGGCCAGCTTCACACCGAGCGGCAACCAGCCAGCCGGCATATAATGCGTCATTGTGTGGATCGGCATGGAACCCCGCATCACGTACATCGGGGCACGGCTGACGAATCCTCCGCTAAGTATCAGTGCCTGTGCGCCGCATTCATCCTGCAACGTGCGAGCCACTTCGATGGTTTCATCAAGCTCCATTCCGCCTTTGAAACCATCGCGCATATTCATCTTTACCAGTACTGCCATATCCTGTCCGGCGGCTTTCATCACTTCGTCCATGCACATTCTCATGAAACGCATCCGGTTTTGCAGGCTGCCTCCGTATTCGTCTTTCCGGTGGTTGGTGTAAGGGGAGAGGAACTGGCTGATCAGATAACCATGACCGGCATGTATTTCCACGGCATCCATCCCGGCTTCGCGTGCCAGATGAACCGCTTGTCCGAATGCTTTCGACATGTCCACTATCTCGGAGGGCTTCATTCCCCGGACAAGAGTGGGGGAATAGATATTGAAACCGCCGGAAGCAGAGATAGGCCTGCATCCGCAGATGTTTTTGTGGGACATGTTTCCGCAATGTCCGAGTTGTACGGAGGCGGCCGCCCCTTCCTTATGGATGGCATCGGTGATGCGTTTTACTCCGGGGATGATATCCGGGCGCATCCAGAGTTGCCGTTCGAAGGAAAGTCCGCTTTGCGTAACAGCTGCATAGGCTAGCGTCGTCATACCGATTCCGCCGGCGGCAACCGATTTATGGTAGTCGTACAACATGTCGGAAGGTGCATTTCCAGGGCACATGCTTTCGAATGCAGCTGCCCGTATCGTCCGGTTTCTCAGGGTCAACGGCCCGATTTTACCGGGAGTGAATAGTACAGATTCTTTTTTCATCTCTTTATGAGTTAGTCATTCAGTATATAAAAGGAATAACCCGTTTCCGGTTTCCCAGTTCGTTGCCAAACATCGCTTTGTATTTATGGTAGATGGTGTTTGCGCGGGGTACAAGGTTTGCAAATGTCCACCAGGCGAAAACGGCTCCGCTTGCGCTCCAGGTCAGGATGGCAAATCCGCACCATTCCACGATCTCCCCGAAATAGTTGGCCGATGTCACATATTTGAACAGCCCTTTTTTAGGCAGATAATGGTTCGTATCGCCAGGCTTTCGCAGGTGGCGGACAATATGGTCCGACTGGATATTGATTCCCATGCCGGTGAAAAACAAGATTGTCCCGATGATGAATTGGGGACTGCACAACCAGCTTTCCGTATACATATCCTGCGGTGCCAGGTGGAAAATCCACTCTCCCTGCATATAACCGTTCAAGAGGTTGAAAGTTATTCCCATAAGCATAATACCTGCCGGCATTTTACTTTTGCCTTTTATCAGTAAAGGAAAAATAAAAGACCGTTGGAAGTAATGTAGTTCGAAGAACAGGAATATAAGGAGCGGAACCGTCTCGAACTGCCGTTCGGAACCGTTCCACAACAAAAGCATTACGATAAAAACCGGAGCTTCCATACATACCCAAGCGATCTTGTTCGGTATCGGAAATCCCCATTTCTTATCGAACAACATCCCATAGCCGGCTTCAACAAAATAAAGGGCTATAAAGACAATGGCGGCGATAGCTGCCATTATGATTAGGAATAAGGTGAAATGTTCAATTGTCATCTTCGTGTGTTGATAATTTATAACCTTTCCCGTGGACGTTTATAATTTTGATAGTCGGATCATCCTGCAATAATTTGCGTAGTTTGGTGATATAAACATCCATGCTCCGGGCACTGAAATAGTTATCGCTTTTCCATATAACCTTTAGCGCATACATCCTGTCTACCATGTTGTTTGCGTGCTGGCACAGCAACGTAAGCAGATCGGCTTCCTTAGTCGTTAGCTTGGTCGTTTTGCCATCGATAGATAAGAGCTGCTTTTGTAAGTCGAATTTGAATTTTCCGAAAAGATAGATCTTTACCTCTTTGTCGTTTTGAGGCCGGTAACGGTTTTGTATCGCTTTTATCCGCGCTTGCAAGATATCAGAATCAAGTGGCAGGCGAATCACATCGTCTGCATGGAATGAGAACAGCAACGCTATTTCTTCTCTTGTCGGATGTTCGCACAGGAAAATGATAGGGATGATGTTGTCCGAACTTTTGATCATGGCTGCCAATGTCCGTGTTTCTTTCCTGGCCATATCGTGGTCGATAATACAGAATGTGAAGTTTCTGGAAAGGAAGCCCTCATACGCCTCCTCCTCCAGATTGAATACTTGTGAGTCGTATCCGGCAGCTTTTATATAGTCCTGGATGATAGCTCCCTGATTATAGTCTTTACTGAAAATTAGAATGTTACAAATATCGTTCATTATATACTTAAATTGTTTTTTCGATGTTCCAGACAAAAGCACGTAATCCCTGAACTTCCGTCTTCTGATCCATCTGATGAAGTATCTCCAGGAAATGGTCGACTTTCTCGTCATCCACCATTGCCAGGATTGCCGAGTTCAGTGTCGGCCAGGCGTGACTTCCATAATGCGGTTCGCCAGTTTTACTTCCACGCCCCTGTACTTCGTCCCAGTATGTGAAGCCCCGGATGTTATTCCGGTCCATCGCACTCAGGATCATTTCGTAATATGCTTGATTAAACGATACAAATATAGCTTTCATATTATCTTATTCCTAATTATTATTAATTCTTTTTTTAGATGGTATGTCATCCCTTACCTTAGATGGTATGCTATCCCTTACCTTAGATAGGATACCATCCCTTACCTTGGATAGGGTACCATCTATTCTCTTAGATGATACCCTATCTGAAGGAATGATGTTTTCTTATCTGTCTTTTGCCATCTTCCGGCGTCTGCGGCGGACTCCGTTTCCGGCAAACACGCTGTATACGACCGGCACGATTACCAAGGTGATCAAGGTAGACACCGAAAGTCCCCATGCAACCGTCATACCCATCGAACGCCACATTTCCGAACCTTCGCCTGTCCCGACCGCCATCGGGATCATACCCAATACGGTGGTAAGGGTGGTCATCAATACCGGACGGAGACGTGATTTACCGGCTGTCACTACGGCTGTCAGGATTCCCATGCCTCTTTCGCGGCAGAGGATCGTGTAGTCGATCAGCACAATACCGTTTTTAACAACGATACCCATCAACATGATCAGACCGATCAGTGCCATAACGCCCAATGGAGTCTGCGTGACCGCCAGTCCCAGGATAATGCCGGTGAAGGCGAAGGGAATGGAGAACATGATCACAAACGGGTCTGTCAACGACTCGAATTGGGCGGCCATTACGATAAATACCAGAATGATGATCAGGATCATCAGGATTGTAAGGTCGAAGAAGGTGTCCATCTGGTCTTCGTACGTGCCGCCTAACTGCCAGCTGACATCCGAGGGTATATCCATCTCCTTCAACTGGTCGCGGGCAGCTGTTACGATATCACTCATAGCTGCGCCTTTTCCGACTACTGCCGATACGGTGATGACACGTTCGCGGTCTTTACGTTCGATGGTCGGAGGCGTCATGCGTTCTACCACCTGGCCTAAGTCGCGGATGCGGATGCCCTGGCCGGCACTGTTATAGACCAAAATATTTTCGATATCTTCAACCGACTGGCGGAATTCGGGGGCGTAACGTACCTTTATATCATACTCGTCGCCGTCTTCACGATATTTGGAGGCGGTGGAACCGTTGATGCGGTTACGCAGAGCCATTGCAGCCGTCGTGATGTTCAGCCCGTTGATTGCCAGTTTTTCCCGGTCGAAGTCAACCTGGTATTCGGGTATGTAGTCCTCGCGGCTGATGTTGACCTGTGAACAACCTTTCACCTTACGCATTCTTGCGGCCAGTTCGGCAGCTACGGCATCGGTCCGGCCGAAGTCGAAACCGTAAATCTCGATGTCGACGGCATTCTGTCCGCCCATGCCTTCTTCCTGTCCGCCTTCGATAACCTTGAAGGTTTTGATCTCCGGGTATTTAGCCAGATCCTTACGCATCTCTTCGCAGATCTCGACCATGCCGCGTTCACGGTCGCCCACGCTCAGCATATTGATGTAATAGTCGATGATATGTGTCCCGTTGTTGCTGAGCTGCGCCCAGGTGTTGTCGGAATCGGCCTGTCCTTCCGTGAAGTTACTGGTCTTTATTTCCGGATATTTCTGTCGGAACAGTTCGTCTATCTCCAGTGCCAGTTTGCGGGTGATATCCTGGCGGGTACCGACCGGCAGTTCGATGTGGACACTGATCTGGGCGTTGTCCTGAGTCGGGAAAAACTCCGTCTTGATGGTCGGGACCAGCAACATACTTCCTGCAAATACAAGTGTCGCTCCGAGTATCACAGTTTTCCGGTGGCGTACCGCCCAGTACAGGAAACGGGAGTAACCCCGGTCTAAGGCATCCAGCGCCTTTTCGATCGGCGTGAAGAACAAGGTGTACAGGCGGCCTTTTTTCGGATTCAGTTTAAGCAGTTGCGAACTCAACATCGGAGTCAGCGTCAAAGCGCCGACTGTCGAAACGATCATGATGATGCTGACAATCCAGCCTAACTGCTTGAACAAAATACCGGCCATCCCCGTCACCATTGTCAAGGGCAGGAACACCGCCAACATGGTCAGCGTGGAAGCGATTACGGAGATCGCCACCTCGTTCGTCGCATGTACGGCAGCCTGTTTCGGGGCACTGCCTCTTTCGATATGCGTCGTAATGTTTTCTAATACCACGATCGCATCGTCCACCACCATACCGATGGCAATGGAAAGTGAACTGAGCGAAATAATATTCAACGTATTGCCGGATGCCAGCAAGTAGGCGAACGAGGCAATCAACGAGATCGGAATGGTCAGGATAATGATAAACGTCGCTCTCCATCGTCCGAGGAACACGAACACCACCAGCATAACGATGATAAAGGTGATGAAAATAGTTTCCTTCAAACTGTCGATCGTATTCAAGATATTTGTGGAAGTGTCCAGAATAACACCCAATTTGACATCCGACGGGAGACTTTCCTGAATCTCCGGCAGTTTCTGGTGCACCTTCTTGGCGATATTCACCGAGTTGGCCCCAGATTGTTTCTGGATAACGATCATACCGCCCTTCTTTCCGTTGTTGTAGGTTTCCTGGGCGCGTTCTTCGATGCTGTCCTCGATGCGGGCAACGTCGCGGAGGTAAATAGTCTTATTGTCCTTATGGCCGATCACGAGGTTGTCCATCTGATGGGCATCCGTGAACTCTCCCTGCACGCGGAGCGCATAGGCGTTGGAACCGATATCCACGCTACCGCCCGGTGTATTCCGGTTCTCCTGTGCGATGATAGCGGATATCCCTTCGATCGAGACTCCGTAGGCTTCCAGCTTGTAAGGATCGCAATAGACCTGTATTTCACGAGTCGGCGTACCGGAGATAGATACCGCGCCCACGCCGCTGATACGTGCCAACGGGTTGGAAACCTTATCGTCCAGGATCTTGTACAGGGCGTTCGTACTCTCTTCCGCCGTAACCGACAGGATGATAATCGGAATATCGTTCGTACCGAATTTGAAGATGATGGGGTTGTCCACATCGTCCGGCAGCATCGGTTCGGCAACGTCCAGTTTGTCACGTACGTCATTGGTCGCCACGTCGATATCCGTACCATAGTCGAATTCGAGTGTGATGATCGATATGTTTTCACGCGACTGTGACGTGATGTGTTTCAAGTCGCTGACACTGTTCAGCACGTTCTCCAACGGTTTGGAGACGTTCATCTCGATATCCGCAGCACTGGCGCCGGCATAGGAGGTCATGACCATGATCGTATTCGTTTCGATCTCCGGCAGCAAGTCCACAGATAATCTGGTTAATGAAAAAAGACCGAAGATCACGATTGCCACAAAGACCAGGGCGGTCGTAACCGGCTTTTTTACCGCTGTTGCATATAAACTCATAGTGTTTGTCTCTTACTTTTCGATTTCTACTTCCATTCCGTTGTTGAGGCGGCTCTGACCGGATACCACTACCTGGTCGCCGTTGTTTACACCCGAAATGACTTCATATTTGTTTCCCATACGACGTCCCAGTTCCACTTTTTCGTAGGACACCTTTCCGTCTTTATATACATATATATAACGGTCGCCTGCGCCTGACTGTTTTACGATGGCGAGATCCGGAGCAACCACATGGTTTTGTGTGCCGAAACCGATCGTCACGCGAGCAAACATACCCGGACGGACACGCTCGTCGCTGTTGTCGATCTTGATCTCTACCGGAAATGTGCGAGTGTTCGGGTCGATGGTCGGGTAGACTAAGCTGACTTTCCCTTTGAAAACTTCGTCTCCGTAAACATCCAGCCGGACGTCGACCTCTTTTCCTTTTTTTACTTTGGTGAAGAGGCTCTCGGACACATTGACCAGCAGTTTGACCGGGCGGATCTGCTCTACGGTGAAGATCGGCGAACCTCCGCTATACATATCGCCGCTGTCATAATTGCGGGCGGTTACGATACCGGTTACCGGACTTAACAACTGCGTGTTTTCCTGCAGGTTTTTGTAGGCGGCACGGCTGACGTCCAATTGTGTCTTTTGTGCATCCCAAGCTGATTTGGAAGCACCGCCCACTTTGTACAATTCGTCGATTCGCTTGAATTCCAGCTCCTGGTTGTCTAATTGTATCTTAGTCTGTTTGAGGTTCGTCTCGTCCATCTTGACAAGGAGTTGGCCGGCTTTTACATGGTCGCCCACTTCTGCAAACAGTTTTTCGATACGCACTGGTGCTTGCGGAGCGATGTTGTTGGAAATGTTGGCTTCGACTGTCGCCGTAAATTCACTGATCTGTTCTACATCCTGTGCCGAAACGGTCTCAACTCTCACGATGGCCTTGTTGCTGACGGCCTCCGTTGGCGCGGAATCTTTCTTTTCTCCCGAGCAGGACAGCAATAAAGGTAAAATGAGGAGTGATATGAAGTGTTGTCTTTTATTTGTTTCCATCTTGTGATATTTTTATTCTATGTCTATTTTCTGTTCTTTAAAATTCTTGCTGGCCTAACACTTTTTCCAGGTCAGCTTTTGCTACCATATAATCGTAAATAGCCTGGTTGAAATTCAGCTTTGCTTGTGTCAGCGCCAATTCCGAATCGTTCATTTCGAGCAGAGTACCGGCGCCTGTATCATAGCGCTTCTGTGAGATCATATATCCCCGCTCAGCCTGTTCCACTCCTTTCTGTGAGGCGTCGAACCGTTTGACACAAGTATTCATATTATCGATATATTGCTTGATCGCCAGTTGCAGGTTCCGTTGCGTGTCCTCTCTTTGCAGGCTCAGTTGCTCGATCGAGTTTCTCGTCTGTTTGATCTTATAGAACTTGCTGCCGCCTGAAAAGATCGGAATGGACAGGGAGACGCCAATCATGGAGTAGGGGTTCCACATATAGTCCTTGAACTTGAAATCGTTGTTCATTGCTGTCCATTGATACAATCCGGTTAGCGACAATGTCGGCAGGTAATCGAACTTTTGCATTGTCAATGTCTTTGCTAATTGTTTAGCCTGCAAATCCATCTGTCTCAAGTCTGTGTTATCGGCCAGCGTCGTATCTGTCGAAAGGTAATCGCCGAACAAATCCTTTTCAAAGTCGGCCAGTTGTCCTTCGCATTCGATATTGATGTCCAGATCCATACCCAGCAATGCTTTCAGTTGCCATTTGGCGAGTACCAATGCGTTTTCTGCCTGTAGCATATTGGGCTCGCTGTTCTTTACGGTAACATTGGCACGTATCAGGTCATATTCGGCAATGGTTCCCTGTTCGAATTTGCGTTTGATATCCAGGTAATTTTCCATCGCGTTGTCATAACTTTCCTTGAATACACGATATGAATCGTTTGCAAGAAGTACGCCATAATACCCTTTTTTCACTTGGTTGATCATGGCTATTTTGGAAGAACGTGCCTGTTCGACAGCCAGTTCCACGTCGACAGCCGAGATGCTCAGGCTCTTCCAGAGAGCGGCATTGACAATCGGCATCGAGGCGTTGAAGCCGAGGCTCCAGTTATTGTCACGACCCACTTCGATCCCTTCGTCCATATTCGGCATATCTTCCATGCCCGGTATTTCGGAACTTCCCATATCGAAACCGTCCATATACATCACCTGCTTTTTCAGAGTCCGGTTGTAATCGGCGGCAAAACTGACCTGGGGAAATAGAGCGGCATACGATCCTTTCTGAGCATATTTTTTCTTTTGGATTTCCTTATTAGCCACTTTTACAGTGGGATTTTCACTCAGCGCAATCTCAAGTGCTTTCCCTATATCGAGGACGAGCGTGTCCTGAGCTTTAGCGGAGGTGAAAGCCAGGGAGGGCAATAATATCATCACCGCCCACATCATCTTTTTTGTAATTAAGATTTGTCTCATTTAAAATAAGTAAATTTGATTTTTAATAAAATCGTTCGTTCAATCTAATTGCTTCTTCGTATATTTTAATAAATAACGGTCTAAAATGGCAATACCTTTTTCTGTAGAGATTCCCCGAAGGAAAGTATAAAGAATCGTATTGAACACTTCAGCCACGGAATGATTAGAGAGGGCTTTGGACGGACGGATCATCTTCGCCTGCTCTTTTGCCAGCAAAGCTACAATCTCGAAGTTAATATTCGGTTGGAAAACACCTTCTTTTGCTCCTCGCGACAGTAGTTTGATGCTTTTCTTCAAAAAACGGGACTTTTCTTCTTCTGTTTTCTGTAATGCTTTCGGATAACGTTTCAGATCATCATAGAATTTCCGGTTAAACCAACGAGGCCGTTTCATAAGCTCTTCATAGAAAAGCAATGCAACTTCAAGAGCCGTTATCGGCTCGGATTCAAGTTGCTTCATGGATAGCTTCATTTTGGTGTAACTCAGGGCTATACACTCTGTTAGCAACGTTTCCTTATCTTCGAAAAGTTCATAAAGTGTCCGTTTGGATATACTCATGTTATGAGCGATATTATCCATACTGACATTCTTAATCCCATGTTCAGAAAATAAGTCGAATGCCGTTAACAATATTTGTTCTTTTATGATCATCGATTTTTTATGATTATATTATATGCGATCAGATGGTGCAAATATCTGTCTAATTTGGAAAACTAAAAAGGTTTATTCTGTTACGGAATTAGTCGAAAACGAATAAAAGTATTCCTTCGTATTCTTAAAAAACCGTTATTCATTGGTAAAAATTGAAACATTTCTCTGCCTATTGAAAAAATGTTTACCTTTGCAAGTACACGATTAGTAAATATATGTAGAGATGGAAAAACTTCCTTTAATAGAATTGGCGGAGTTAAATAAGAGCATTATTCTTCGTGATAGTTATCAAGATATTTTTTCGATTGCAGATCTGGACGGAAGTCAGGATATCGGTGATCCTGATGCTCCTGAGCGTTACGCGCCGATGAGAATGGATGCGCTTTTAATGGTGTTGACTTTCGAGGGTACGCTTGAAATCAGTCTGGACTATGTCGAATATAAAGTCAATCCGAATAGTTTTATAATGATCATGCCTACGCATGCGCTCCAGCTTAACAGGATCAGTAAGGACTTCAAAGGCCGTTTGCTGATTGCTGCCAAAGAGTTTCTGGAGGATTGCCATCCCGGCGGAGGCAACCGGCCTCATGCGATTGCGAACTATATGGAGGTCCGTAAGAATCCTTGTACGGAACTTGAACCGGAAGAGGCTGCTAAACTGGCCGGCTGCATGTCGGTCATACAGGAGAAGATGAGGGAACGCACTCATTTTTACCAGAAAGAATTGGTGCAAAACGCCTTTATCGGTTTCCTGCTGGATTTGGGAAATATCATGTTAAGTAAGAAAGACCGTTTGATCCGGCCGACTCTTTCCCGTAAGGAAGAACTGTTCGAGCAGTTCCTGCAGTTGTTGTTCGAACATTGCAAAGAACAGCATGTGGTTACTTTTTATGCTGAAAAGTTATTCATCACGCCACAATATCTTTCATTGATCCTGAAAGAATTGACAGGTAAGTCTGCTAATAAGTGGATAGATGATGCTTTGATCGTTGAGGCTAAGATACTTTTGAAAGCCCCGCAGGCGACTGTCCAGCAGGTGGCGGATGTCCTTCATTTTTCCGACCAGTCGACTTTTGGGAAATTCTTTAAGAAACATATGGGGATTTCTCCGATGGAGTACCGTAAGTCTTGAAACAGACGGTACTCCGTTTCCTTTTTATCTTTTACTGAACTTATACCAGTTGATCAATTCGGATATGCCGTAGATCAGGCAAGCTACCCCGAAGATCACAAATGTGTTGGCTGCTGCTCCGAACGGATAGGCGAGGATCATGACTCCTGTTATCAGGATCAGGGACGGTATGATATAAAATCCGTAAGCAACAGTGCTCCATTTACGGGCGGAGACCAGCGATATCAGCTGCTGTGCACCTGCGATAACCAGCAGAGCCCCTAAAATATACATTAATATGCTAACGAAAAATTGTGGCATGATCACTAACCATGCACCGAACAGGATGCTGCCCGCTCCGTCTATCGGGAACATCGGGCTCGGCTCGCCTTCCACTTTCTCACGGGTGAAATAATTTAACAGCGAGAATAATCCGGGTATGATAAAGCAGATCCCGATCGTAATCACCAGATAAGTAACGGCCGCCTCCGGCCAAAGAACCAAAACAAGCCCCAATACGATCGCAAATATGCAACGCAGGACTGAACCATTTAAACTTTTCATGCTATGATGTATTTTAGAATATCTCTTTTTTATATAACAGCGAAGGTACGCTATTTTCTTTTGAAAGCGAAATGAAAAATCAAATGTACAGGGCAACCGCACCAAATCCGGCAGTAACAATTCTTTATTTCCATGGAGAGAAAAACCCGTTTTTGTCCCGAATAATTCTTTCTTAAGTGCGTAAGCATCCGCCCCGGTACATCATCCTTATCCAAATCAGTAGGATCCTGGGCTATAACTTCGCTTGTAAAG
>Ga0073908_1001742_pt1 | contig 29487 bp, 23 predicted proteins | sample MucameincwithD2O_FD_65484 | JGI IMG/M metagenome (GOLD analysis project Ga0073908, IMG submission 65484) | Mouse cecum microbial communities from Vienna, Austria - Mucus amended microcosms incubated with D2O | ecosystem: Host-associated > Mammals > Digestive system > Large intestine > Cecum...
ACGACTTCCACGGCGACTTCGCGGCCCCGACCCCCGACGAGGCGCTCCGCCGCATGAACGCCGCCCGGCAGCGGGGCGCCGAGGCGCTGCGCGCGGCCGACCGCGTGATGATCACCTTCGGCACGGCGTGGGTCTACGAGCGCGAGGGGCGCGCGGTGGCCAACTGCCACCGCCAGCCGGCCGCGCAGTTCGTGCGCCGCAGGCTCGCCGTCGACGAGATCGTGCGGCGCTTCGAGGAGCTCCTCGCGGGGCCGCTCGCCGGTCGGCGCATACTGCTCACGGTGAGCCCCGTGCGACACCTGGGCGACGGCCTGGAGGGCAACGCCGCGAGCAAGGCCGCGCTGCGCCTGGCCGCCGAGCTGCTGACGGAACGGCACCCCGAGGTGGAGTACTTCCCCGCCTACGAGATCCTCACCGACGACCTGCGCGACTACCGCTTCTATGCCGACGACCTGGTCCACCCCGCCCCGCAGGCGGTGGAGTATGTCTGGGAGCGGGTAGTCGAGGGGCTGCTGACCGAGCGTGCGCGGCAGCTGCTGCCGCGCGTCGAGGCGATCGCTGCCGCCGCGGCACACCGCCCGCGCAATCCGCACGGCGCCGCGCACCGCGCCTTCTGCCGCGAGCAGCTCGAGCGCATCGCCGCGTTGCCCGAGGTCGATTTCACCGCCGAGGAGCGATATTTCCGGCAATCTATCGAAATAAATTCGTAAATTTGCGTCCTCACCCATCCGACACGCCATGAAACGCCACCGCATACTGCTCCTCGCCCTGCTCCTCGCCTCGTCGGCCGCCGCCGCGCCCCGCCCCCGACTGATCGTGCAGATCGTCGTCGGCTCGATGCGCGCCGAGGACCTCGACCGCTACGCCGGACAGTTCGGCGAGGGGGGCTTCCGCCGCCTCACGGAAGGGGGCACGGTCTACTCCGACGCCCGCTACGACTACCAGCAGACCCTCACCCCCGTCTCGCTGGCCACCCTCACCACGGGGGCCCAGCCCTCGATGCACGGCGTGGTGGGCACGCGCTGGCGCGACTACGTCGACAACCGCCCCGTGGAGCTGGTCGCCGGGCGGCAAGGCCCGGGCCCCTACCACCTGATCGCCCCCACGCTGGCCGAGACGCTCCTGCAGCACCTGCCGGGCAGCCAGGCCGTGTCGATCGCCGCCGAGGCCACGTCGGCCGTGGTGATGGCCGGACGCGGCGGCGCGGCCCTGTGGCTCGACTCGACGCACTGCGGCTGGGCCACCTCGGGGTGCTACACCCCGCTGCCCGAGTGGATCGAGCGCAGCAACCGCGAGCGCTACAACCGCTCCTACGTGGCCGCGGAGTGGCGCCCGCTGCTCGACCGCGACAGCTACCGCAACCACCGCCGGCGCGACATCGCCGCCGCCGAGAGCACCCGGCGCAAGGAGCGCGCGGTGCCCTCGTGCCTCGACCTTCGGGACGACTACGAGCGGCTGCTCTACACCCCCGCGGGCAACACCGCCGTGCTGGGGCTGGCCAAGCAGGCGATCGCCCAGATGCGCCTGGGACGCGACGAGGAGACTGACCTGATGAATATCTGCCTCGACGCCTCGCGCCGCATCGCCGAGGCCTACGGCCCCGAGTCGATGGAGGTCGAGGACATGCTCTACCGCCTCGACCGCGATCTCGACGACTTCCTCACCTTCCTCTTCGCGCAGGTCGACCCCGAGCGGGTGGCTGTGGTGCTCACCTCCGACCACGGGACCAGCCCCTCCTACGATGCGGGCCCGGAGGAGGGCGACCGCTTCAACGTGCGGCAGTTCGAGGTGATCGTCAACGGATTCCTCAACGCCCGCTACGGCGCGGGCGAGTGGGTGCTCGACTACGAGGACAAGTCGCTCTACCTGAACCACAACCTCATCTACGAGCGGGGGCTGAACCTGGCCGAGGTGCAGAACGAGGTGGCCATCTTCGCCATGCAGTTCCGCGGCGTGTCGCACGCCCAGTCGGCCACGGCCGTACGCACGAGCTACTTCGGCAGCGGCTACGCCCGCATGATGCAGAACAGCTACTACCCCCGCCGCTCGGGCGACGTGCTGCTCAACTTCATGCCCGGGTGGATCGAGCAGCGCGAGCGCTGCGTCTCGATGTCGGGCTCGATGTACGGCTACGACCGCGAGGTGCCGCTGCTCTTCTACGGCGCGGGCGCGGGCCGCATGCGCGTGGCGCGGCGCGTCGACCCCACGGCCGTGGCGCCGACGCTCGCCCGCCTGGCCGGCATCACCGAACCGGCGGCTTCGGAGGGCACGGCCCTTGCGGAGATCGTCGAACAGTAACCAACGATTCCAAATTCAACCACGATGGACAAGATCCAGGAGCAGATCGTCGAGGAGTTTTCCCTCTTCGACGACTGGCTCGACAAGTACGACTATCTGATTTCGCTCTCCGACACGCTGCCGGCCATCGCCCCCGAGCACCGCACCGAGCAGTATGCCATCCAGGGCTGCCAGTCGCGCGTGTGGGTCGACGCCGCCCTGCGCGAAGGGCGCGTCTACTACACGGCCGACAGCGACGCCGTGATCACGAAGGGCATCATTGCGCTGCTGGTGCGCGTGCTCAGCGGCCGCACGCCGCAGGAGATCCTCTCCACGAAGCTCGACTTCATCGACGCCATCGGCCTGCAATCCAACCTCTCGCCCACGCGCGCCAACGGACTGCTGGCCATGATCAAGCAGATGCGCCTCTACGCCCTGGCCTTCGACAGCAAGGAGAAAAACGAATAAGAGACATGACACCCGAAGAGATTTTACGGGTCGAGCAGGACATCGTAGCGACCCTCAAGAACATCTACGACCCCGAGATCCCGGTCAACATCTACGACCTGGGACTGATCTACGAGATCGACTACACGCCCGATCGTGCGGCCAACATCCGCATGACGCTCACGGCGCCCAACTGCCCGATGGCCGACATGCTGGTCGAGGACGTCAATATCCAGGTGGGCAAGGTCCGCGGCGTCGAGTCGGTCAACGTCGTCCTCACGTTCGACCCCGTGTGGGACAAGAGCATGATGTCGGAGGAGGCGCTGCTGGAACTCAACCTCTTCTGAGATGGACGAGGCTGAGGAGCGGAGGCTGAGGATGCTGCACCGGCTCGAGGCGGGCGCCGCGACGTGCGCCTGCGGCGAGCGGCTGGCCGCGCTCTCGACGCTGCACCGCAGCGACCTCTGCACGGCGCTCGTCTTCGACCGTCTGGGCCGCAAGATGCGGCTCGTGGAGGAGCTCCACGCCGCCTGCGACCGAAACTGGAACCGCACCTTCTACGGCCTCTACTTCCGCACGCTGGGCGACCGCCAGAACCAGGAGGCCTACCTCGAGCTGGCGCGCCGCGTGCCCTACCGGGTCGTGCTGCGCGAGCGGCTGACGCCCCACGCCGTCGAGGCGATGCTCTTCGGCGCCTCGGGGCTGCTCGACCTCTACCCCCACGACAGCTACACGCTCGACCTGGGCCGCACGTTCGTGCACCTGGCCTCGAAGCACGACATCCGGCCCATGGAGGCCTCGGCCTGGGAGCTGGCGGGCATCCGCCCGGCCAACCACCCCGTGCTGCGGCTGGCCGAGGCGGCCGAGTTCTTCGCCCGCGACGAGTTCGTCGTGGACCGCGCGATGGCCTGCCGCTCGGAGGCCGACATCCGGCGCCTGTTCTGCACCGAAGCCTCGGCCTACTGGCGCACCCACCACATCCCCGGATCGCCCGCCGACGAGAGCCCCAAGCGCATCGGCGCCTTCAAGGCCAACATCATCGGCATCAACCTGGTCGCCGTGCTGCAATACGCCTACGGCAGCTACACGGGGCGCGACGCGCTGCGCGACAACGCCCTGGCGCTGCTCGAGCGGCTGCCCGCCGAGCAGAACCGCTACATGCGCGCCTGGCGCGAGGCGGGCGGCCCGCAGCCGCGCAACGCCTTCGAGTCGCAGGCGCTGTTGCAGCTGGCCACCGAATATTGCGCCCCGCGCCGCTGCGCCGCGTGCCCCCTCGGGCGCCGCATCCTGCGGCGGGCCGAGCAGCTGGCCGCCGCGGAGTAACGCCCCAGCGCCCGCACCGCGGCATCCTCCCCGGCTCCGCCCGATGACCGCATCGCCATCCTCACCGCGGCATACACCCGGCGTCTCCTCCCCCCGACATCCGCCCCGGCGCCCTCCCCTAACCTTGCTCCAGCTCCCCTGACACCCGCCCCGCCATCCTCCCTCCGCACCCGCCCGCAGCCTCTGCCGAAGGGGGCCTCTTCGCACCATTCCGCCCTCCCTTGAAACACAAACGGCCCGAGGCGGCCGCTTTCGCCCTGCGGGCTTGGAGATGTGGCGGAAAATCACTATTTTTGTAAGATTTCCGGCCCGACCGAACTCCGAGGCCGGAGCAACCGCGAAAACAACGAACGCATCTATGGATATACTCGCAAGCATCATCAAGACCATTTTCGGCTCGAAGGCCGACAAGGACCGCAAGGAGATCGAACCCTATCTCCAAAAAATCAAAGCCGTCTACCCCTCGATCGAGGCGCTGTCGAACGACGAGCTGCGCGCGCGCAGCGAGGCGCTGAAAAAGGCCATCGCCGACTTCATCGCCGAAGACGAGGCCCGCATCGTCGAGCTGAAGGCCCGCCTCGAGCTGGCCGAGACGACGCTCGACGAGAAGGAGCGCATCTCCAAGGAGATCGACCAGACCACCAAGCGCATCGACGAACGCATCGAGGAGAAGCTCGACGAGATCCTGCCCGAGGCCTTCGCCATCATGAAAGACACGGCGCGCCGCTTCGCCCAGAGCGACGAGGTGGTGGTCACGGCCAACGACTTCGACCGCGACCTGGCCGCGACGAAGGATTTCGTGCGCATCGAGGGCGACAAGGCCGTCTACGCCACCCACTGGACCGCCGGCGGCAACGACCTGCGGTGGGACATGATCCACTACGACGTGCAGCTCTTCGGCGGCGTGGTGCTCCACAAGGGCAAGATCGCCGAGATGGCCACGGGCGAGGGCAAGACCCTCGTGGCGACGCTCCCCGTATTCCTCAACGCACTGGCCCGCAAGGGCGTGCACCTGGTGACGGTCAACAACTACCTGGCCAAGCGCGACTCCGAGTGGATGGGCCCGATGTATGAGTTCCACGGTCTGTCGGTGGCCTGCATCGACGACACGCAGCCCAACTCCGACGCCCGCCGACGCGCCTACATGGCCGACATCACCTTCGGCACGAACAACGAATACGGCTTCGACTACCTGCGCGACAACATGGCCTCGTCGCCCAAGGACCTGGTGCAGCGCAAGCACCACTTCGCCATCGTCGACGAGGTCGACTCGGTGCTGATCGACGACGCCCGCACGCCTCTGATCATCTCGGGTCCCGTGCCCAAGGGCGACGACCAGCTCTTCGAGCAGTACCGCCCGGCCATCGAGCACCTCTACAACCTGCAGAAGAACTTCGTCACGGCGCTGCTGGCCGAGGCCCGCACGCTCATCGGCGAGGGCAAGAACGAGGAGGGCGGCGTGAAGCTCTACCGCGTGCACAAGGGTCTTCCCAAGTACAAGCCGCTGATCAAATACCTCTCGGAGACGGGTGTCAAGGCGCTGATGCAGAAGACCGAGAACACCTACATGCAGGACAACAACCGCCGCATGCCGGAGATCACGGACGAGCTCTTCTTCGTCATCGACGAGAAGCTTAACTCGGTGGAGCTCACCGACAAGGGCCACGAGGCGCTCTCGAAGTTCTTCAACGAGGACGGCTTCTTCGTGCTGCCCGACATCGGCGCCGAGGTGGCCGAGATCGAGAAGAGCGGGGCGACGGCCGAGGAGAAGGCGCAGCGCCGCGACGCGGTGATCAACGACTACTCCGTCAAGTCGGAGCGCGTGCACACGGTGCACCAGCTGCTCAAGGCCTTCGCCATGTTCGAGAAGGACATCGAGTACGTGGTGATGGACAACAAGGTGAAGATCGTCGACGAGCAGACGGGCCGCATCCTCGAGGGTCGCCGCTACTCCGACGGCCTGCACCAGGCCATCGAGGCCAAGGAGCACGTGAAGGTCGAGGCCGCCACGCAGACCTTCGCCACCATCACCCTCCAGAACTACTTCCGCATGTACCACAAGCTCGCGGGCATGACCGGTACGGCCGAGACCGAGGCTTCGGAGTTCTGGTCGATCTACAAGCTCGACGTGGTGGTCATCCCGACCAACCGTCCCGTCATCCGCGACGACCGCCAGGACCTGGTCTACAAGACCAAGCGCGAGAAATACAACGCCGTGATCGACGAGATCGTCAAGCTCGTGGGCGAGGGCCGGCCGGTGCTGGTCGGCACCACGTCGGTCGAGATTTCGGAGCTGCTGAGCCGCATGCTCAAGCTGCGCGGCATCAAGCACAACGTGCTCAACGCCAAGCAGCACGCGCTCGAGGCGCAGGTCGTCGCCGAGGCGGGCCGCTCGGGCCAGGTGACCATCGCCACCAACATGGCCGGCCGCGGTACCGACATCAAGCTCACGGCCGAGGTGAAGGCCGCCGGCGGTCTTGCGATCATCGGCACCGAGCGCCACGAGAGCCGCCGCGTCGACCGCCAGCTGCGCGGCCGCGCGGGCCGTCAGGGCGACCCGGGCTCGTCGCAGTTCTTCGTCTCGCTCGAGGACGACCTGATGCGTCTGTTCGGCTCGGGCCGCATCGCCACGATGATGGACCGCATGGGTCTGAAGGAGGGCGAGGTGATCCAGGCCGGCATGATGACCAAGGCCATCGAGCGCGCGCAGAAGAAGGTCGAGGAGAACAACTTCGGCATCCGCAAGCGCCTGCTGGAGTACGACGACGTGATGAACTCGCAGCGCGAGGTGATCTACACGCGCCGCCGCCACGCACTCTACGGCGAGCGGGTGGAGATCGACCTGAACAACATCATGTACGACTACGCCGAGAACTTCGTCGAGGAGCACCGCGGCATCGAGTTCGAGGAGTTCCGCTTCGAGCTCATCCGCGAGGTGGCCGTCGAGCCCACGCTGGACGAGGCGGCCTACGCGGCAGCCAAGCCCGAAGAGCTGGTCGAGGCGATCGTCGCCGACCTCAAGGCGGCTTACGCGCGCCGCGCCAAGGCCGTGGCCGACACCGTGCGGCCCGTCATGGAGCGCATCTACGAGGAGCGCAAGGAGCAGCTCGACTCGAACATCTACTTCCCGATCACCGACGGCCACCTGGGCTTCAACGTGCCGGTGAATCTGCGCCGCTGCCAGCAGACCGACGGGGCCGAGATCTACAAGGTCTTCTCCAAGGTGGTGATGTTCACCTCGATCGACGATGCCTGGCGCGAGCACCTGCGCGAGATGGACGACCTGCGCCAGAGCGTGCAGAACGCCTCCTACGAGCAGAAGGACCCGCTGCTGATCTACAAGTTCGAGTCGTTCGGGCTCTTCTCGAAAATGCTCGTGAAGGTCAACCGCGAGGTGCTCTCGATCCTGGGCAAGGCCTACATCCCCGTGCGCGACCAGAACGCCGAGGCGGTGCAGCGCCAGCGCGAGCAGCAGGCCAAGGTCGACGTCAACAAGCTCCAGGCTTCGCGCATGCAGGCCGCGGCGCAGGCCGGGCAGGGCGAGCGTCAGAAGCCCATGCCGATCCAGGCCGAGAAGAAGATCGGCCGCAACGACCCCTGCCCCTGCGGCTCGGGCAAGAAGTACAAGAACTGCCACGGCAAAGGCATGTAACGACCCTCGGAAGAGCGACCTCCGCCTGCGCGGCACGCCCCGGCGGCAGGCGGCGGTCTTCATCCGGCAAACGAGAGCGACCTATGGGTTATCAGGAAGAGAAGCAGCGGCAGCTCGACAAACGCTACCTGCGCATGGCGCGCATCTGGGCCGAAAACTCCTACTGCGTGCGCCGCAAGGTGGGGGCGCTGATCGTCAAGGACCAGATGATCATCTCCGACGGCTACAACGGCACCCCCTCGGGCTTCGAGAACATCTGCGAGGACGAGGCGGGGCGCACGAAGCCCTACGTGCTGCACGCCGAGGCCAACGCCATCACCAAGGTGGCCAAGTCGGCCAACAACTGCGACGGCTCGACGCTCTACATCACCGCCGCGCCCTGCATCGAGTGCTCAAAGCTCATCATCCAGGCGGGCATCCGCCGCGTGGTCTACGCGGAGGACTACCGCTCGGAGGAGGGGCTCGACCTGCTGCGCCGCGTGGGCATCGAGTGCGTGCAGACCGACGAAAACTGACGACCATGAGACTTGCTATCCTCCTGCTCGCCCTCGCCGCCGGCATCGTGCCGGGCGCAGCGCGCGCTCCCCGACCCCGTCGCGGCTGAGCCCGAGTGGCTCTACTGCGAGATCATCGCCGACGCCGAGCCCAGCGTCGCGCGCAGCGGCGTGGTCTTCGACTTCGGCCAGCGGACCGAGGCCTGGCGCTACGACTACCTATCCGACGCCGAGGGCAGGGCCCTCCGCACCAAGCACTACCTGCTGCGCCTGCCCCTCCGGCCGCACAGATGCGCGCGACGGCCCCGTCCGCGCGTTTTTCACCCTCCGACACCGCTCCGGCATCGGATTTGCACCCCGCACCTCCAATAAGAACCGAACGACAGACCATGAAACGCATCCTCATCATGGGCGCCACCTCGGGCATCGGCCTCGAAGTCGCCCGGCTTTACATCCGGAAGGGGTGGCGCGTCGGCGCCGCCGGACGCAACGTCGAGGCACTGGCCGCCCTCGCCTCCGAGGCCCCCGAGCGCGTGGTCACCGAGCGCATCGACATCCTCGACGACGACGCCCCCGCGCGGCTGCTGAGCCTCGTCGAGCGGCTGGGCGGCATGGACATCTACCTCCACTCGTCGGGCGTGGGCAGCCGCAACCTCGAGCTCCACCCCGACATCGAGATCGCCACGCTGCGCACCAACGGCGAGGGGTTCGTGCGGATGGTCACGGCAGCCTTCGGGTGGATGCGCAGCCACTACGGCGGGCGCATCGCAGCCATCAGCTCGATCGCCGGCACGCGCGGCCTGGGCAGCGCCCCGGCCTACTCCGCCTCCAAGCGCATGCAGTATACCTACCTCGACGCGCTGGACCAGCTCGCCCGCATGGAGGGGCTGCCGATCCGCTTCACCGACATTCGCCCGGGCTTCGTCTCAACGCCGCTGCTCAACCGCTCGCACAGCTATCCGCTGCTCATGGAGCCGCGGGCCGTGGCCGAGCGCATCGTGCGGGCGCTCGACAGCGGACGCCGCCGCGTGGTCATCGACCGCCGCTATGCGCTGCTGGTCGCCCTCTGGCGCCTCATTCCGCAGTGGCTGTGGGTGCGGCTCAAGGTGCGCAACAAGGCATAAGCAACGGGGCGAGGCCGGTTTGGGACCTCGCCCCTCGTGCGTTATCGGCTCGCGGGCGCACCCTCACTTCTCACTTCTCACTTTTTACTTTATTACTTCTCCGAAGCCTCCGGCTTCGTCCCTTTGGCGCGACCGCCCCAGCCGGCAAAGGGAGTTTTTTCGCTGACCGGCGGCCGCAGACCGGCAGCCCGTAGCCACGGCGGGCGGAGGGCTGCTCTGTCGGTTGCGCCTCCCGAGCGCCTCCGCTGGCTGCGAGCTGCAAAACTCCAATAGGGAATCCCGGCTCTTAGCCGGGCGCTGGCTGCGGACCGAAAAGGAGTTGAAAATGGAAAGTGGAAAATTGAAAATGAAAATAGGCCGCCCACCCATTATACATTATTCATTGCAACTGCGCAGCCCACACAAAAAAACGGGAAGCCCCGAAAGGCTTCCCATATCAATCGCGCTCCCGGCCCGAAAGCCGGAATGAGCGCCGCAACGAATCATAAGGGAGCGCAATCCGCCCCCATGTCGCGTCAGAAGGGCAGATCGTCGGGATCCTCCGCCGGCGCTGCGGGCGCCGAAGATGCCGCCGGCCGCGAAGCCGCAGCCGCCCCCATGCCCGAGCCGGCACCCTCGCCGGCGCCGTACCCCGCCGAGCCGGCAGCCCCGTAACCGCCGCCCGAGGCGCCGGAACCGAAGGAGCCGCTGCTGGAAGCGCCCGAAGCACCCGACCCGGCACCGTATCCGCCCGCCTGCTGCTGGCCGTAGGTGCCCGAGAAGCTGCCGCCCTCCGACGAGGCCGGATTGTCGGACCGGCGGCCCAGCAGGTTCATCGTGTCGGCCAGGATCTCGGTCGTATAGCGCTTGTTGTTCTCCTTGTCCATCCACTCGCGGGTGCGCAGGCGCCCCTCGACGTAGATCTGCGACCCCTTGCGCACGAAGCGGTCGACCACGTCGGCCAGGCCGCGCCAGAGCGTGACGGTGTGCCACTCAGTATGCTCTTTGGTTTCGCCCGCCTGACGGTCGTAGATGCGTTCGGTCGTGGCCAGACGCACGCGGGCCACCTTGGCGCCGCCCTCGAGCGTGCGCACCTCGGGGTCGATGCCCACGTTGCCGATCAGTATGACTTTGTTTACCATCTTCAGAGTGTTTTAATCATTTCGCGGAACAGCCGCTCCATGCGCGCTCCGGCGCGGCGGCCCTGGAGCTGCACGTCGTCGTGGTCGCCCACCTCGTCCGACAGCCCGCAGTTGGTGATGACCGACACCCCGAACACGGGCACCGACATGTGGCGCGCCACGATCACCTCGGGCACGGTCGACATGCCCACCGCGTCGCCGCCGATCGTCTTGAAGTAGCGGTACTCGGCCTGCGTCTCGAACGTGGGGCCCGTGCCGCCGACGTAGACGCCGTACTGGAGCTTGATCCCCTCGCGCTCGGCGATGGCCGTGGCGCGGGCGATCAGGGTCTTGTCGTAGCAGTTGTGCATGTCGGGGAAGCGGGGCCCGAACTCGGCCATGTTGGGGCCGATGAGCGGGTTGGGCATCAGATTGATGTGGTCGGTGATGAGCATCAGGTCGCCCACGCGGAACGTGGGGTTGATGCCGCCCGAGGCGTTCGACACGAAGAGACAGCCGATGCCCAGCAGCGCCATCACGCGCACGGGGAAGGTCACCTGACGCATGGTGTAGCCCTCGTAGTAGTGGAAGCGGCCCTGCATGGCCACCACGCGCCGGCCCTCGATCCGGCCGAAGATCAGGCGCCCCTTGTGGCCCTCGACCGTCGATAGGGGGAAGCCGGGAATCTCCTTGTATTCGAATACGTAGCGGGCCTCGATGCGGTCGGCGAAGTCGCCCAGTCCCGTGCCGAGGACAATGCCCACCTCGGGACGGAAGCCCTCGATCCGCGCCTCGATCCAGGCCGCGGTTTTCTTAATTTCCTCTGACATCTTCTTCGAGTTTTTGCAGAAAATCCGTTGCCGAATCCTCTATGAACGAAATATCGATGGGCAGGTAGTAGAGCCTGCTCCTCAGTTCGGCGGGGAGTTTGTCGCGGTTGGTGAGCTTCACGGCGTCCTTCTCGGTAGTCACCACCACGGCTTCGGGATGGCGCGCGAGCAGCTCCGTGAGCGCCCGCACGTCGCCCACGCGGTAGACGTGGTGGTCGTCGAGCGTCAGATCGGCGACCAGGCGGTAGCGCTCCGCGAGCGTGGCCAGGAAGGGCTTGGGGTTGCCGATGCCCGACAGGCCGATCACCTGCCGCCCGGGGGCGAACTGACCCTCGGGGGCCTCGCCCGGGAACACGGGGCGCGGGTTGAACGACTCGAAGCGCGTGAAGTAGACCCTCTGGTAGGCGACCTGAATGAGCACTTTGCGCAGGATGCGCCGGTCGATGGGGGCCATCGGCTCGGGACACTTGGTCACCACGAAGTAGTGGGCGCGGTGCAGCTGCTCGGGCAGGTCGCGCAGCGACCCGAGGGGCAGCATGCGGTCGTGCTGCACCGGGCGCGTGGCGTCGACCATCACCACGTTGACCCGCGGCTCGACGTAGCGGTGCTGGAAGCCGTCGTCCATGACGATGAGGTCGACCTCCGGGTGCTCGGCCTGCAGGCGGCGGATCCCCTCGGCGCGGCGGGCGCACACGACCACCACCACCTCGGGAAACTTGCGCTTGATCTGCAGCGGCTCGTCGCCCACGTCGCGGTAGCGGGCGTCGGCGCGCACCTCGAGGTAGCCCTTCGTGCGCCGGCCGTAGCCGCGCGAGAGCACCGCCACGCGGTGGTGCTGCGACATGTAGTCGACGATCATCTCCACCATCGGGGTCTTGCCCGTACCGCCCACGGTGATGTTGCCCACGCAGACGATCGGGATGTCGAAGCGCTCGCTTTTGAGCAGACCCCAGTCGAAGAGGCGGTGACGGAAAGTCACCCCCAACTTGTAGAGCGCGGCGGCCGGTGCGAGCAGCAGATTCAGCATCTTATCCCGATTACGTACAGATAACGGGTAAAGGTAATAAAAATTACGCGCCGCGCCAAATTTCGGCCGACAATTCGCCGAAAACTTCGCCCGGGGGCAATAAAGCGGCCGCGTGCGGAGTTTTTTTCTTAACTTTGCATCGAGATGACGAACCTGCTGAAAACCCTCCTTCTCGCCGCGACGCTCGCCGCCGCGGCCTGCGACCGATCGGCCCCCGAGGCCGAAGAGGCGGCCCCCGAGGCGCCGCGCAACCTGCTCTACGGCATCGACGCCGACCTCTACCGCACCCAGACAGCCGAGATCGCCCCGGGCGAGACGCTGGGCGGCATCCTGGGGCGCCAGGGCGTGACGGCCGCGACGGTCGACCGCCTCGACCGCGCCGCACGCGAGGAGTTCCCCCTGCGCAACATCCGCGCGGGGCACCGCTACACCCTCTTCATCCACGAGGATTCGCTCAACACGCCCCACCTCGACTACCTGGCCTACGAGTGCAATACCACCGACTACGTGGTCTTCGGCTTCCACGACGACTCGGTATCGATCCGCCGCGACGCCAAGCCGAGCACCGTGCGCCGCATGAAGAAGAGCGCCGTGATCAGCTCGTCGCTCTGGGGCGCCATCATGCGGGAAAACCTCCCCTATGCGCTGGCGGCCGAGCTGGAGGAGATCTACCAGTGGTCGATCTCCTTCTTCGACATCCAGAAGGGCGACTCGTTCACCGTGGTCTACGACGAGCGCTTCGTCGACGACAGCGTCTCGGTGGGCATCGACCGCATCTGGGGCGCCAAGTTCTCGCAGGGCGACAAGCACACCTACGCCATCCCCTTCCGCCAGGGCGGCAAGATCCAGTACTGGGAGGCCGACGGCAAGAGCCTGCGCAAGCAGATGCTCAAGGCGCCGCTCAAGTATTCGCGCATCAGCTCCAAGTTCTCCTACGCCCGCCTCCACCCCGTGCACAAGGTCTACCGCCCCCACACGGGCGTCGACTTCGCCGCTCCGAAGGGCACGCCCGTGCATGCCGTGGCCGACGGCGTAGTGATATTCAAAGGCTGGGGCGGCGGTGGCGGCAACACGCTCAAGATCAAGCATGCCAACAACATGCAGACGGGCTACCTCCACCTGAGCGGCTTCGCCAAGGGCATCGCCCAGGGGTCGCGCGTGCAGCAGGGGCAGCTGATCGGCTACGTCGGCTCGACGGGCACCTCCACGGGGCCCCACCTCGACTACCGCGTCTGGAAGGGCGGCAAGCCGATCAATCCGCTGAAGATCCCCTCCGAGCCCTCGGAGCCGATCTCGGAGGAGAACCGCGCGCTGTTCGACTACGTGCGCGACCGCATCGTGGCCGAGATCGACGGCGAGGTGAAGCCCGAGGAGCGCATCACGCAGCTCGACTCGCTGACGCTGCCCGCGGCCGCCGGGACGCACTGACGCCCGGGCCGCCTCCGGCCCGTCCGGCCCCGCCCCATTGGGTCCAGACCGGCCAGCGAGACCCGAACGGCCGCCCCCGTCAGACCCGCCCGAACTCGTAAGGCCCGGCGCCGCGAGACCCAGTCCGTCCCCATGAGACCCGCCCCGGGGCCCGCACACACCTCTTCACCACACGCTCTTCCCCGCACGCGCCGCCCTCCGCGTCGGCACGCCGGGGCCACCCATCAAAAACGACCCACCATGAACCGCATCGGAGTGATCCTCGTCGCGGGCGGCAGCGGACGACGCTGCGGCGGCCCCCGACCCAAACAGTTCCAGCTGCTCGACGGGCGCCCCGTGCTGGCCCGCACCATCGACGCCTTCGCCCGGGCGCTGCCCGGCGCCGAGACGGTGGTGGTGCTCCCCGCCGACATGATCGACTACTGGCACGACCTGGCGGCCCGCTTCGACGTGAAGCCCCACCGCACGGTGGAGGGCGGCGCCGAGCGCTTCCACTCGGTGCTGCACGGCATCGAGGCGCTCGAAGGCGACCCCGAGCTGATCGCCGTGCACGACGGCTGCCGGCCGCTGGTCTCCGAGGAGCTCATCCGCCGCGTGGCGGCCGAGGCCGCCGCGAGCGGCGCGGCGATCCCCGTGCTGGAGCCCGCCGACTCGCTCCGCGCCCTCGACGAGGCGGGGTCGCACGCCCTCGACCGCAGGCTCCTGCGCATCGTGCAGACGCCCCAGATCTTCCGCGCCGATCTGCTGCGCCGCGCCTACCGCGCCGAGTGGCGCGCGGAGTTCACCGACGACGCCTCGATCGTCGAGGCCGCCGGCACGCCCGTCTCGCTGTGCGAGGGCGAGGCGATCAACCTCAAGATCACGCGGCCCGAGGACCTCGTCGTCGCCGAGGCGCTCGTCGCGGCGCTGCGCGAGGCCGAGGAGGAGTTCAGCAAACGATAACGACATGGAGTACAGCTACAAATATCGGTTCGACCGCCGCACGATCTACCTTTCGGCCTGCGTCCTGGCACTGCTCGCGCTGCTGGGCACGGGGTTGTACCTGCTCTACGAGGGGGGCTACCTCTCGGCGTGGTTCACCTCGTTCGTCGGGGCGATCATCGCGCTCATGACGCTCTCCATCCCGCAGCGCATCGTCGTCACCGACTCGACGGTCGAGATCCGCTGCCTGCTCGACATCACCGAGATCCGGCGCGACGAGATCGCCTCGGTGCGGCGCGTCGACGCGCGGCGCATGAAGTGGTTCCTGCCGCTCTTCGGCGGCTACGGCTTCTTCGGCTACTACGGCCACTTCTTCGACCTGAAGACCTTCCGGCACGTGCGCCTCTACGCCTCGGAGCGGTGCGACCTGGTGGAGATCACCGACCTCTACGAGGAGCGGCTCTACGTCTCGTGCCGCGAGGCGGAGCTGCTCGCGGAGCTGCTCACCCCCGCGGGCGGCAACCGCGCGCTCGACGAGGAGGAGGACGACGAGGCTGCGGCGGCCGCTATCGAGGCCACGCGCGCCGCGGCGGCACCCGTCGAAGCGAGCCGCGAGCAGATGATCCCCGCCGCACGGCCCGACGCGGATCCCGCCGCCGAGGAGGCCGACGACACCCGCCCGGCCGAACGGGCGTAGGCGGCAGCCCCACCCCACGACGATTCTCCCCGGCGGCCCCAGCGGCAGCGCGGCAGCCCCACCCCACGACGTCCCGGCCGCCGCCCCGCAGTTTGGCCCGGTTCTTGCATCTGCATTCGGCGTAAACCATCGTCAACCTTACAAAACCGAAAAAAGATGAAAAAGTACCGCTGTACCGTCTGCGAGTGGATCTACGATCCCGCCATCGGCGACCCCGACGCCGGCATCGCCCCCGGCACCCCCTTCGAATCGCTCCCCGACGACTGGAGCTGCCCGCTCTGCGGCGTGGGCAAGGATATGTTCGAGGAGGAGACGGAGTAACGCCCCGGCACGCGTCCTCGCAAACGAACGGGAGCCCGGCGCATTCGATGCGCCGGGCTCCCGCCGTTTATAAACCGCCGTACGGTCAGTTGACCGAGGGCAGGAACGAATACTCCTTCGAGTATTCCATCATCTGCGCGGCGTAGTCGGCCGGGTAGGAGATCTTCACGTCGACCACCTCGCCGTCGCGCTCCACCAGCTCGAACTCGGGGTTGACGAAGCCGCCGTAGGGCTCGATGCCCAGGGCGTAGTAGCGCTCGCGCACCTCGCGGTGGAGCTCCTGATCGACCTTCACGGCGTAGCGCTCGACCAGCTCGCGGCCCGCCTCGTAGTCGCCTTCGCTCTTGATGCGCTGCACCTCGCGCAGCAGCTCGCCGAAGAGCCCCCGCAGCGCCTCGTAGTCGTTGACCACCACGTAGGTCTTGCCGCCCTCGCGGACGAACTCGACGACGTTGTCGGCCTTGCCCCGCTCGTAGCACCACGCGGCGATGAGCTGGCGGTTGCGCATGTGCGACTCCTCGACGTTCTTGCCCGGCTCGACACGCGCGAGCTGGGTCATCAGGCCGTTGAGGATGTACTTGGCGTAGCCCGCCTTGGCGGCGTCGAACGAGGGCACGAGCCCCAGCTCGACCAGCTTGGGATCGCCCAGGTAGTAGAGGCCGAACAGGTCGGCGCGCGTCTCCTCGAGCGTCGAGGAGTAGCTGCGCAGCTCGCCTCCCTTGACGCCCGGCGCCAGCTGGCCCGAGCCGTGGCCCAGGCACTCGTGCAGGTCGGTGTGCAGGTCGTCGGCCAGCTTGCCGTAGCGCTCCATGCGCTCGCGGTCGTCGGCGCGCAGCACGAACTCCTCGGCAAAGCCGTTGCCCTGCGCCGCGCGGTCGTAGGCGTAGGTGATGTTGTCGATGGTCACCGACTTGGAGCCGTGCTCCTTGCGGATCCAGTCGGCGTTGGGCAGGTTGATGCCGATGGGGGTCGCCGGGTAGCAGTCGCCGCCGAGCATCGCCACGGTGATGACCTTGGCCGAGACGCCGCGCACCTCCTTCTTCTTATACTCGGGCGCCACGGGCGAGTGGTCCTCAAACCACTGGGCATTCTCCGAGATCACCTCCGTGCGGTGGCATGCGGCCTTGTCCATGAAGTTGACGTTGGCCTCCCACGACGCCTTGCGGCCCAGCGGATCGCCGTAGTCCTCGATGAAGCCGTTGACGAAGTCGACGTTCGACACCGTGTCGCGGACCCAGCCGATGTTGTAGCGGTCGAACTCCTTCAGGTCGCCCGTATTATAATAGGAGATCAGCGCCGCGATGTTGCTCTTCTGCGGCTCGCGGGCCACCTCGTGCGCCTTGCCGAGCCAGTAGACGATGCGCTCGATGGCGGGCGAGTACATGCCGCCGACCTTCCACACCCGCTCGCGCAGCTCGCCCGTCGCGGGGTCCTTCGCCAGCTGCGAGTTGAGGCCGTAGGAGACCGGGCAGGGGTTGCCCGCGTCGGCCGCGGCCATCTCGGCGTAGAAGCGCTCGGCCTCCTGCTGGCTCACGCCGCTGTAGTAGTTGCTCGACGAGGTGAGCAGCAGGTCGTCGCCGGCCTTCTGGTTGAGCTTGGTGGGATAGAGCGCCGGATCGAAGATCGCCCGGCACACCTCGCCGCGCAGGGCGTTGAGCTCCGCGCCGAAGCGCTCCTCGGGGATCGACTCGATGGCATCGAGCAGGAACACCTCCGAGAACTCGGGCGCGAACTTGTCGTTAGAGTAGTGGTGGTGGATGCCGTTGGCGAACCACACCTTCTTGAGGTACTTTTCGAGCGCCTTCCACTCCTCGGCCGTGCGGTCGCCGGCGTAGTTCTCGTAGAGGGTCTCCAGCGTGCGGCGCACGGCAAGGTTCGCGGGGCAGTTCTGGTCGAAGAGGATGTCGCGGCCGCACTTGGCGGCCTGGGCGAGGTAGTAGACCAGCTCCTTCTCTTCGAGCGGCAGAGCGTCGAATCCGGGCACTTCGTAGCGGATCACCTTCACGTCGTCGAAGCGGTCGACGATCCACGGTTTCTCGCCCGTCGTGGCGTCGCACGCGGCGAGCGCGATGAGGGAAAATGACATGGCGTAAATGCTTTTCATATTTAAAGTAGTATGGGGTTTCGGCTGCAAAGATAGGGCGAAACCCCATATAAAAGCGCAAAATCGCGAATTTATTGCGCTCCGGCCTGCCATTCGGTCGCACGCAGGGCGCCGGGACCTCGATTTTTAAATCTTAATTTTTTATTCTTAATTATCTTTTCTACCTTTGCCGCCGTCAATGGCCGCCCGGCACGCGTCGCGCGGCGCAACGAATCGAGATGAAAGTATTCCACAGCGTCAAGGAGCTCCGCGCCGCACTGGACGGGCGGGAGCAGTCGGGCATCGGCTTCGTGCCGACGATGGGCGCCCTGCACGCCGGCCACCGCTCGCTGGTCGAGCGCGCGCGCCGCGAAAACGAGACGGTGGTCGTCAGCGTCTTCGTCAACCCCACGCAGTTCAACGACAAGAACGATCTGAAGCACTACCCCCGCACCCCGAAGGCCGACGAGCGTCTGCTCTCCGAGGCCGGCGCCGACCTGGTGCTCATGCCCTCGGTCGAGGAGATCTACCCCGAGCCCGACAGCAGACAGTTCGACTTCGGGCAGGTCGACAAGGTGATGGAGGGCGCCACGCGCCCCGGCCACTTCAACGGCGTGGCGCAGGTCGTCAGCCGCCTGTTCGACATCGTGCGCCCGGCGCGCGCCTACTTCGGCGAGAAGGACTTCCAGCAGATCGCCGTCATCCGCGCCATGGTGGCGCAGCTCTCGCTGCCGGTCGAGATCGTCGAGTGCCCCATCGTGCGCGGCGACGACGGCCTGGCCCTCTCGTCGCGCAACCAGCTGCTCGATGCGGCGCACCGCGCCGCCGCGCCGCGCATCTACGCCGTGCTGCGCCAGGCCGCCGAGCAGTCGCGCAGCCTCTCCCCCGCCGAGCTGGAGGCGTGGGTCCGCACCCGGATCGAGTGCGACGACCTGCTGCGGGTCATCTACTACCAGTCGGTCGACGCGCTGACCATGCGCCGCGTCGAGACGTGGGACGAGAGCGAGCGCATCCAGGGCTGCATCGCCGTGCAGGCGGGCGACATCCGGTTAATCGACAACATCCGCATCCGATAATGAAATTCCAGATCGAAGTCATCAAATCGAAGATCCACCGCGTCACGGTCACCCAGGCCAATCTCAACTACGTGGGGAGCATCACCATCGACGAGGCGCTCATGGAGGCCGCCAACATGATCGAGGGCGAGAAGGTCCAGATTCTGGACATCAACAACGGCGAGCGTTTCGAGACCTACATCATCCGGGGCGAGCGCAACAGCGGCTGCATCTGCCTCAACGGCGCCGCAGCCCGCAAGGTGCAGGTGGGCGACGTGGTCATCATCGCCTCCTACGCCCTGATGGATTTCGACGAGGCGAAGCAGTTCCGCCCCTGGATCGTCTTCCCCGACACGGAGACCAACCGCGTGATCAGATAGGAGGGCGCCCTCCCGTCAACGAAAAATTTAGCAGAAAATCGCTCCGAAAGGGCGATTTTTTGTTTTAAATGTCTATATTTGCCCATAAGATCGACCGAACGCCATGGACCTCTTCCTCATCCTCGCCGCCGTCGTGCTCGCCCTGGCGGGCATCGCGGGCTGCATCGTCCCGGCCATCCCGGGGCCTGCGGTGGGCTATGCGGGGCTGCTGTGCGCCTCGCTGGCCGAGCGCTCGGCGATCGGAGGCGGGGCGCTCGCGGCATGGGGCCTCGCGGCCGCGGCCGTGTCGGTGGCCGACTTCTACCTCCCGGCCTGGATGACGCGCCGCTTCGGCGGCTCGCGCGCGGGTGCCGTGGGTGCCACTGTGGGGGTCTTCGCCGGCTTTTTCCTCTTTCCGCCGCTGGGCATCCTGCTCGGACCCTTCCTGGGCGCCGTCGCGGGCGAGCTGCTCCACGACGGCCGCGACCCGTCGAAGGCGCTGAAGGTGGGCATGGGTTCGTTCCTGGCCTTCGTCGTCGGCACGGGGCTCAAGTTCGCCGTCACGATCGGCATGACGGCACAGATCGTCGCCGACATCTGGTTCCGCGGCCAGGGGTGGTTCGGCGCCGCGGCATGACAGCAAACTCCAAATCCTTCATAGATGAAAAAACTCCTATTCCTGGCGGTGGTCGTCGCAGCGATGTTCACCGCGGCTTGTAGCAAGTACAAGTACGAGACGGTCCAGGGCGATCCGCTCAAGACCCGCATCTACACCCTGCCCAACGGGCTGAAGGTCTACATGAGCGTCAACCCCGAGACGCCCCGCATCCAGACCTACATCGCCGTGAAGGTGGGCGGCAAGAACGACCCGGCCGAGACGACCGGTCTGGCCCACTACTTCGAGCACCTGATGTTCAAGGGCACCGAGCAGTTCGGCACGTCGGACTACGCCGCCGAGAAGCCCCTGCTCGATGAGATCGAGCAGCTGTTCGAGACCTACCGCAAGACCACCGACGAGGCCGAGCGCGCCGCGATCTACCGCCGCATCGACTCGGTGAGCTACGAGGCGTCGAAGATCGCCATCCCCAACGAGTACGACAAGCTCATGTCGACCATCGGCGCCAACGGCACCAACGCCTACACGTCGCAGGACATGACCGTCTACGTCGAGGACATCCCCTCGAACCAGGTCGACAACTGGGCCCGCATCCAGGCCGACCGCTTCCGCAACCCCGTGATCCGCGGCTTCCACACCGAGCTGGAGACCGTCTACGAGGAGAAGAACATGTCGCTGACGCGCGACAGCCGCAAGGTGTGGGAGGCCCTCGACGCGGCGCTGTTCCCCCACCACCCCTACGGCACGCAGACCGTGCTGGGCACGCAGGAGCACCTGAAGAACCCCTCGATCACCAACATCAAGAACTACCACAAGACCTACTACGTGCCCAACAACATGGCCATCTGCCTCTCGGGCGACTTCGATCCCGAGGCGATGATCGCGACGATCGACAAGTACTTCGGCGACATGCAGCCCAACGACGAGCTGCCCGAGCTGCAGTTCGAGCCCGAGCAGCCGATCGCCTCGCCCGTCGTGCGCGAGATCTTCGGTCCCGAGGCCGAGAACATCACGCTGGGCTGGCGCCTGCCCGCGGCGACCGACCACTCGTGGGACGTGGCCGAGATCGTCGGCTCGATCCTCTACAACGGCCAGGCCGGTCTGATCGACCTCGATCTGGTGCAGCAGCAGAAGGTCCTCTCGGCCTACGGCTACGCCTCGTCGCAGCCCGACTACGGCACGTTCCTCGTCGCCGGCCGTCCCAAGGCGGGCCAGACGCTCGACCAGGTGCGCGACCTGCTGCTCGGCGAGGTGGCCAAGCTGCGCGCGGGCGACTTCGACGAGAAGCTCATCGCCGCCACGATCAACAACCTCAAGAAGTACCAGATGCTCTCCTACGAGAGCAACGGATCGCGTGCCGACATGTACGTGCAGTCGTTCATCAACGGCTCGGAGTGGGCCGACGACATCCGCACGCTCGACCGCATGGCCAAGGTGACCAAGGAGGACGTCGTGGCGTGGGCCAACGAGTTCCTCGGCCCGGAGAGCTACGCCATCATCTACAAGCGCGAGGGCAAGGATCCCGACGAGCAGAAGATCGCCGCGCCGAAGATCACCCCCATCGTGACCAACCGCGACCGGCAGAGCGCCTTCCTCGCGGAGATCCAGCAGAGCGAGGTGGCCCCCATCGAGCCCGTCTTCGTCGACTACGACAAGGAGATGTCGCAGTTCGACGTCGCCCCCGGCGTGCACGCCCTCTACAAGAAGAACGAGACCAACGACATCTTCCGTCTGACCTACGTCTTCGACACCGGCACGGAGCGCGATCCGGCGCTCAACCTCGCCTTCGACTACATAAGCTACCTGGGCACCGAGGCCCTCACGGCCGAGCAGATGGCTTCGGAGATGTACGACATCGCCTGCTCCTTCTCGCTGGGCGCCGGCACCACCCAGTCGTCGATCACCGTCTCGGGCCTGAGCGAGAACATGGGCAAGGCGATCGACCTGGTGGAGCAGCTCATCGCGGGCGCCCTGCCCGACGAGGCGATCCTGGCCAACCTCAAGGCCGACATGATCAAGCGCCGCGCCGACTCGAAGCTCAACCAGCAGTCGAACTTCAGCGCCATGCAGCGCTACGTCTTCTACGGCCCCGAGTTCATCCGCCGCACGACGCTCGACAACCCCTCGCTCGAGGCGCTGACCTCGCCCGAGCTGCTCTCGAAGGTCCGCGAGCTGATGGGCAAGCAGCACGAGGTGCTCTACTACGGCCCCATGTCCGAGAAGGAGTTCACGGCCACGCTCGCCGAGCACCACAAGACCGCCGCCGAGCTCCAGCCGCTGGAGAAGATCTACAGCACGCCGCAGCCCACCGACCGGGCCAAGGTGGTCCTGGCGCAGTACGACGCCAAGCAGCTCTACTACCTGCAGTACTCCAACCGCGGCGAACTGTTCGACGTAAAGACCGACCCCGAGATCAACCTCTACAACGAGTACTTCAGCGGCGGCATGAACTCGATCTGCTTCCAGGAGATGCGCGAAGCCCGCGGCCTGGCCTACTCGGCCTACGCCATGCTCTCGAAGCCCGGCAACCTGAAGAGCCCCTACATGTTCTACGCCTTCATCGCCACGCAGAACGACAAGATGCGCCAGGCCATCGAGGCTTTCGACAGCATCATCAACGACATGCCCGAGTCGGAGGCCGCCTTCGCGATCGCCAAGGAGGCCATGCTCTCGCGCATCCGCACCGAGCGCACGGTCAAGCAGGGCGTGCTGTGGTCCTACCTCTCGCTGCGCGAGCTGGGACTCACGGAGGACCGCTCGAAGCAGGTGTTCGAGAAGGTGCAGTCGATGACGCTCGAAGACGTGAAGGCCGCCCAGCGGAAGTGGGTCAAGGACCGCCACTACGTCTACGGCATCCTGGGCGACATCAAGGACCTCGACATGAACTACCTGCGGACGCTCGGCCCCGTCGAGACCGTCTCGCAGCAGGAGATCTTCGGCTACTAAACCCGTCGCTCCGCTCTACGCGCAACCCCCGGCCCTTTGGGTCGGGGGTTTTCGTGTGCGCCCCCGGCTAAGAGCCGGCAGCCCGTAGCCGCCCCCGGGCGAAGGGCTGCTCGCTTTTCTCGCGCCCCTTCGCCGGCTACGGTCTGAAAACAGATACGAACCGCAGCCGCACAACTCGATTGTGAATTGCGAAGCCCCGCCCCCACACGATTTTCGATTATCGCGGAGCAGATTTCGTCATAAAGCAGTCCGGCCCAGCCCCCCCGTTTTCGGTTTCAGGCGAGAGAGTTTCGTGCTTCGTGAAGAACGGGGCGGATGGGTAGTACAAAGGTACGTCCCATTCGCCCCGTTCGAGGGAAGTGCGGAAATATCCGCCTGAAATCGAAAATCAGTAGCGGTAGTGATCCGCCTTATAGGGCCCTTCGGCCCTCACGCCGATGTAGTCGGCCTGCTTGGGTGTGAGCGTCGTCAGCTCGACGCCGAGGCTCGCGAGGTGGAGCCGCGCGACCTCCTCGTCGAGGTGCTTCGGCAGGCGGTAGACGCCGACCTCGAGGGGCTGCTGCCACAGCTCGAGCTGGGCGAGGCACTGATTGGTGAAGGAGTTGGACATGACGAACGAGGGGTGTCCCGTGGCGCAGCCGAGGTTGACCAGACGCCCCTCGGCCAGCACGAAGATCGCGTGCCCGTCGGCGAAGGTATACTTGTCGACCTGGGGCTTGATGGTGCTCTTCACGGCACCCGAAGCGTCGAGACGAGCCATCTGGATCTCGTTGTCGAAGTGGCCGATGTTGCAGACGATGGCCTGGTCGCGCATGCGCTCCATGTGTTCGAGCGTGATGATGTCGCAGTTGCCCGTGCAGGTCACGAAGATGTTGCCCTCGGCGAGCGCGCTCTCCACGGTCTTCACCTCGAAGCCCTCCATGGCGGCCTGCAGGGCGCAGATGGGGTCGATCTCGGTGACGATCACGCGGGCGCCGTAGGAGCGCATCGAGCGGGCGCACCCCTTGCCCACGTCGCCGTAGCCGCACACGACGACCACCTTGCCGGCGATCATCACGTCGGTGGCGCGCTTGATGCCGTCGGCAAGCGACTCGCGGCAGCCGTAGAGGTTGTCGAACTTCGACTTGGTGCAGGAGTCGTTGACGTTGATGGCCGGCACGAGCAGCTCGCCCGCCGCCTGCATCTGGTAGAGGCGGTGCACGCCCGTGGTGGTCTCCTCGCTCACGCCGCGCCACTCGGCCACCGTGCGGTGCCACTTGTCGCCGTCCTCGGCCAGGAGCCGCCGCAGCGTCTCGAGAATCACCTCCTCCTCGTAGGACGAGGGGGCGTAATCGAGCGTCGAAGCGTCGTTCTCGGCCTTGTATCCTTTGTGGATCAGGAGCGTGGCGTCGCCGCCGTCGTCGACGATCAGCTGCGGCCCCTTGCCGCCGGGGAACGAGAGCGCCATGGCCGTGCACCACCAGTACTCGGGCAGCGTCTCGCCCTTCCAGGCGAAGACGGCCACGCCGCGCTCGGCCACGGCGGCCGCCGCATGGTCCTGCGTCGAGAAGATGTTGCACGAGCACCAGCGCACGTCGGCGCCCAGCTCGACGAGCGTCTCGATGAGCACGGCGGTCTGGATGGTCATGTGCAGCGAGCCCATGATGCGCACGCCGGCGAGCGGCTTGGCGGCGCCGTACTTGCGTCGCACGGCCATCAGTCCGGGCATCTCGTGCTCGGCGATTTCGATCTCTTTGCGGCCCCACTCGGCGAGCGACATATCGGCCACCTTGTAGGGAATGTTCAGGTCTAAAAACATGGTATTGAGGTTTTGAATATGCGTTTTGTCGCGGGCGATCTGCGCACGCAGCTCCTCCACGGAGGCGAAGCGCCGCTCGCCGCGGATGCGATCGAGCAGCTCCACGCGCAGCCTCCGGCCGTAGAGGTCGCCCGCGAAGTCGAACAGGTGTGTCTCCAGCCGCCGCTCGGCCCCGCCCACCGAAGGGTTGCAGCCCAGGTTCGACATGGCCTCGTAGGTGCGGCCGCCGACCCGCACGCGCGAGCGGTAGACCCCGTCCTCGAGCTCCAGGTCGCGCGGCACGTCGAGGTTGGCTGTCGGGAAGCCCAGCTCGCGCCCCAGCCGGCGGCCGCTGCGGACCACCCCTTCGATCACCCTCCCCGTCCTCATATCTTGTCGGTGAGCTGACGCACGAGGCGGAACTGCGAGAAGAACTCCTTGGCGAAGACGCGCAGCACGGTATAGGAGGGGATCGCCAGCAGCATCCCGAGGATGCCGGCCACCGATCCGGCGATGAGGATCACCAGAAAGATCTCCAGCGGGTGTGCCTTCACCCGCTCGGAGTAGAGCGTGGGTTGCAGCACGAAGTCGTCGAGCCCCTTGAGCACGAGCAGCGTGCAGGCGATGACCAGGGCCGTGCGACCGGCCGTCATCCCCTCGATGGGGGTGACGATGCCCACCGCCACCGACACCACGCCGCCGATGAGCGGCCCGGCGTAGGGCACCACGTTCATCACCCCCATCACCAGTCCGATGAACGAGGCGTCGGCGGCCGGCATCCCGAAGGCCATCATCGCCAGCATGGCGGCGACCGTCAGCAGCAGGCTCTCGGCCAGAATGCCCGTGAAGTAGCGCGACAGCAGCACGGTCACCTCGTCCAGCGCGCGCGTGATGCCCGAGTGGTAGCGCTCGGGGAAGGCCGAGGCGACCATGCGGTAGAAGAGGCGGTCGTCCTTCAGGAAGAAGAAGGTGATGAACGATATGGAGAAGACCGCCACGACGGTCGAGAGCGTGATCCCCACGATCGACGAGAGCAGCAGGTTGAGCGAGTCGATGCTTACCAACCCATGCAGCGACTCGGCGATCGAGTCGGAGAGCGAGAAGCTGTCGGGCAGCGCCAGCAGGTCCCCCATGTAGCGCTGCATCCCCTCCAGCGGCTCGGCGATGCCCTGCGTGACGAGGGCGAAGTCGAGCGTGGCCGCCTGGTGGACCTTGTGGAAGACCAGCGGCAGGAAGAGCGAGCAGAGCGAGGCGACGACCACCCAGATCACCGCGAGCGTCGCCAGCGCCGCCAGCGAGCGGGGCATGCGCCTCCCGCGCACCTCCAGACGTTCCAGATGCCCGACGAGCGGAGCGCCCACGACGGCCAGCACCGCCGCGACGAGGATATAGACGACGATCGACGAGAAGTACCACACGAGGAACAGCGCCACCGCAGCGGCCGCCGCGCCCGCCGCGAATCGCCACACGTTGATTGAGTTGCGCTCCATCGCCGCGCAGCGTTACGCCTTGGGCAGGCGGGCGATGGGGGTCTGCGAGCCGACCACCGGGTCGCCGAGCTCCACCAGCAGTTCGCTCTCCTTGGGAATCAGCACGTCGATGCGCGAGCCGAACTTGATGAAGCCCGACACGCTGTTCTGCTCGACCGTCTGGCCCACCTTCATATAGGATACGATGCGGCGCGCGAGGATGCCCGCGATCTGGCGGAAGAGCACCTTGCGGCCCGAGGCCATGCGGATGACGGTGGTCGTGCGCTCGTTCTCGGTCGACGACTTGGGGTGCCAGGCCACCAGGAAACGGCCCGGGTGGTACTTGTAGTACTCCACCTCGCCGCCCACGGGAACCCAGTTCATGTGGACGTTCGTGACCGACATGAAGATCGAGATCTGCATCATCTCCTCGCCGAGGTACTCGGTCTCCTTGACCGCCTCGGTCACCACCACGCGGCCGTCGCAGGGCGAGAAGACCAGATCGGCGTCGTGGATGCGCACGCGCCGCGGCTCGCGGAAGAAGGCCACGATGAAGAACCAGAAAAACAGCAGAAACAGCGAACCGCCCCATAGCAGGGCATGAGGCGAGGCGAGCAGCTGGTAGAAGACCCACCAGATCAAAAGGCAGACGACACCCGAGATGCCGATAATCGTATAGCCTTCCTTGTTAATTCTCATAACGGTTTGGGTTAGCAGGGGTTACATCACGAAGATCATGTAGACGAAGACGAAGGGCGCCGAGAGCAGCATGGCGTCGAAGCGGTCGAGCACGCCCCCGTGGCCGGGGATGAGCGACCCCGAGTCCTTGACTCCGGCCGCACGCTTGAACATCGACTCGGCCAGATCGCCCGCGACGGCCACGACGGCCGCGACGAGCGCCAGTCCGGCCCACGCCGCAAGCGAGGCGCCCAGCAGGTGCCCGGCCGCGAGGCCCGCACCGACGGCGCCGGCCAGCCCGCCGAAGAACCCCTCCCACGACTTCTTGGGCGAGAGGCGCTCGAAGAGCTTGCGGCGGCCGACGGTCATGCCCACCAGATAGGCGCAGACGTCGTTGACCCAGATGATGGCTACGTAGGCCACGACCACCCACGGCGTCCATGCGTCGGTCGAGAGGATCGGGAGGTAGAGCAGCAGCGAGAAGGGCAGGGCTACGTAGACCACGCCCAGCAGCGTCACGGCGATGTTGGCAGCGGGGTTCTCGCGCTTGCGGTAGAGCTCGCAGACGAACAGCAGCGGCATGAGCAGCAGCAGGAAGGCCATGCCGCTGCCGAAGGCGTGGCCGGCCGGTCCGAGGATGCGGATGTCGTCGCTGACGAAGGCGAAGTTGAGCGCGAAGAGCAGCGCGCCGGAGAGGAGGCCCAGCACGCGCTGCGGCGCCTCGCCCCGCCGTTCGCACAGGGCGTAAAATTCGTGCATGCCCGCGAGCGAGAGCACGAGGAGCAGGGCGCCGAAGCTCCACTGCGACCAGAGGATCGCGCCCAGCACGACGACGCCCAGCACGGCGCCGCTCAGGGAGCGGATCACGAGGTTCTTCATTTTGTCGTTCATCGGAATCGGTTTTTTCCGGTTTAACGTACTTGGTTCGGGTCGGATCGCGCGGATCCGGGGTGCCCGGGGCGCGGCCGGGGTTATTCGGGCTGCGACGCCGGGCTGCCGTCGCCCGAGGGTCCGGCATCGTCGCGCCGGGCCGCCTCGCGCTCCGCTTCCGCCCCGGCCTCACGGCGCAGGGCGGCGGCTTCGGCCTCGCGGCGTTCGCGCTCGACATCCTTCCGGCGGCGGCCGAAGATGCGCTCCACGTCCTCGGTGAAGACCACTTCGCGCGCGAGCAGCAGCTCGGCCAGCTCCTTCACCCCTGCGGCGTGGTCGCGCAGCACGCGCTCGGCCATCGCCAGCGCCTCGTCCACCAGGCGGCGCGCCTCGGCGTCGATGCGCTCGGCCGTCCGCTCGGAGTAGGGTTTGGTGAGGGCCATATCGCTCTGGCCCGTCGAGTCGTAGAACGAGAGGGCGCCCACGGCATCGCTCATGCCGTAGTAGGCGACCATGGCGTAGGCCTGACGCGTCGTGCGCTCCAGATCGTTGAGTGCCCCGGTCGAGATGTGGCCGAAGTGGATCTGCTCCGACACGCGGCCGCCCAGCGTCGCGGCCAGCTGGTCCATCATCTGCTCGCGCGTGGTGATCTGCCGCTCCTCGGGCAGGTACCACGCCGCGCCGAGCGCCTTGCCGCGCGGGATGATCGTGACCTTGATGAGCGGATTGGCGTTCTCGAGGATCCAGCTCACGGTGGCGTGGCCCGCCTCGTGGTAGGCGATCACGCGCTTCTCCTCGTCGGTGATGATCTTGTTGCGGCGCTCGAGGCCCCCCACGATGCGGTCGATGGCCGCCAGGAAGTCCTCCTTCGAAATCTCTTTCTTGTCGTGGCGCGCGGCGATGAGGGCCGCCTCGTTGCAGACGTTGGCGATGTCGGCGCCCGAGAATCCGGGGGTCTGGCGCGCCAGGAACGAGCGGTCGAGCGCCGGGTCGAGCTTCAATGCGCGCAGGTGCACCTCGAAGATCTCCTCGCGCTCCTTCACGTCGGGCAGCCCCACCTCGATCTGCCGGTCGAAGCGGCCGGCACGCATGAGGGCCTTGTCGAGGATGTCGGCGCGGTTGGTGGCCGCCAGCACGATCACGCCCGTGTTGGTCTGGAAGCCGTCCATCTCGGTGAGCAGCTGGTTGAGCGTGTTTTCGCGCTCGTCGTTACCCGAGAATCCGGCGTTCTTGCCGCGCGCGCGGCCGATGGCGTCGATCTCGTCGATGAAGACGATGCAGGGGGCCTTCTGCTTGGCCTGCTCGAAGAGGTCACGCACGCGCGAAGCGCCCACGCCCACGAACATCTCCACGAAATCGGAGCCCGAGATCGAGAGGAACGGCACGTTGGCCTCGCCCGCCACGGCCTTGGCCAGCAGCGTCTTGCCCGTACCCGGAGGGCCCACCAGCAGCGCCCCCTTGGGGATCTTGGCCCCCAGCTCCCTGTATTTGTCGGCCTTGCGGAGGAAGTCGACGATCTCCATGATCTCGACCTTGGCCTCCTCCAGTCCGGCCACGTCCTTGAAGGTCACGCGGCGGGCGTTGTCCTTGTCGAAGACCTGCGCGCGGGCCTTGCCCACGTTCATGATGCCTCCGCCGCCCGCACCGCCGCCGCGCGACATGGAGCGCATGAGGAAGAACCAGACGCCGATGATGACCAGCCACGGCAGGAAGCTCACCAGCACGTTGGTCCAGTCGTTGGCGCGGTTCTCGTAGACGACGGGCACGGCGTGGCCCGAGCGCTGCTCGGCGGCCCGCAGGTCCTCGCGCAGGGCGTCGACCGAACCGATGGTGAAGGTCATCTGCACGCCCCGCTCGGGCAGGTGCGCGAGGCGCTTGTCGACCGTGTCGCGGCGGTAGCGCTCCACGGCCTCGCGGCGCAGATAGACCTGCGCCTCGGTGCGGTTGATGACCTGAATCTTCTCCACGTCGCCCGCCTCGACCATCCGCTCGA
>Ga0073908_1001752_pt1 | contig 29348 bp, 31 predicted proteins | sample MucameincwithD2O_FD_65484 | JGI IMG/M metagenome (GOLD analysis project Ga0073908, IMG submission 65484) | Mouse cecum microbial communities from Vienna, Austria - Mucus amended microcosms incubated with D2O | ecosystem: Host-associated > Mammals > Digestive system > Large intestine > Cecum...
AGGCTCAGTATGACTAAGATAGGGACAGGAAGTCCCGTCTTTAGTAAGTGATAGCCGAACTTGTTTCGGCAGAGCGTGATTTAAAAAATTCACGGATGAATTTTTTAATAAAGGATAGATTAAGATACTTCGCCTTTCAGGCTCATTATGACATGATTATAACAGTATAGTAATATGACACTGCATTTTTGGATAAGTCTATATCCAACAATTAATATATTAATCTAACTAAGGTATTATAATTTTCATACTGTTTAGAAATTCCTGATTAAATTTTATATCAGCTTTTTCTAATGCTTTTTTTGTAAATCCATCAACTGCAGCATTACCTTTTATAGTTGAAATATAGTCAGCAATAGTTTCTTTTTCATTTTCAAGACCGCTTTTTTCAGGAGGAGTTATTTTTGCTACTTTGAAAATGTAAAAGTTATTGTCTAAAAGAAAAGGTTTTTGTAAAAAACTGCCATTTTTAGTTTTAATAATCTGCTCTATTAATACAGTATCATTTTTAAATATTTTTTCAAGTTCTGCACTGTCTCTTACAAATGATACATTTTGAATATAAGCATTATATTTAGAAGCTGTGTTTTCAAACCCACTGCCTGCTAAATCGCTTTCAAGAGCTTTAATACCTTCTTTTGTTATTTTATCAACTTTGTAGTCTATAACAAGCTGTTTGCTGATTTCATCCATTTTTGGGATATAGGAAGCTTTTCTATCAACTATCTCAAAGATATAAGCCATACTGCCGTCAAGCACTATCTGGCTTAACTCTCCCTTATTAAGTTTATACAGTGTATTTTTTGTTTCAGGTTTAATAGCAACTGCTGTCACTGGGAATATTTCATTTTCTGCAATAAAATCAAGCTCTGTAATATTCGCATTATAATCAGGGTTTGAGTTCTGCACTGCTGTGATACTGCCTCTATCTGCTATTTTTTGAAACTCATTTAATAAATATTTATTAAAAAGCTCTGCCGAAGAAGATGTTTTAATAGTTTCCTTTATTTCATCTTTCTTTTCTTCAAATGTATATTTTTTTGCAGACATTAAGTTATTTAAATAAGCAATAATATATCCGTTATTAACTTTTACTGGTTTAGAGTAAGTATTTACTGCTGTTGAAAATACTGTATCTTCAATATCTTTTTCAAGCATACCTTTTTCAACTGTTCCAATATGCCCGCCTTCTGCAGGAATAATATTTTTATCAGTATAGTTATCAGCTACTTCGGCAAAATTTTTACCAGCCTGCAACTGGCTGTAAGCTTCATCTATTTTTGCTTTTGCTTCTTCCATTGATTTATTATCGCTGTTATTTGCAATAATATATATTAAACTGACATCTGCACTTTCTTTTTTATCATAAAGCATAACATTATTATCATAATATTCTTTTGCCTGCTCATCAGATACATTATATTCATCTAAAAACTTATTTTTATCAAATGCTATATATTTCACTTTTATTTCTGCAGGCACTCTGTATATTTCTTTTGTGAGATTATAATATTCATTTAATGATGCATTATCAGTGTTTGCAGGAATATTTTTTTCAAAAGTATTAAGAGGAATTGCAGCATAGTCAACTGTAATATTAGATTTTCTATAATTATATTCATTTTCAATCTCTTTTTCAGTTGCGATAGATTGAGTTTGATATATAAGATTAGTCATTTTTCTCATTTTTATTTCATCTTTAACAGCTTTTTCATACTGTTCAGGATTTAAACCATTATTTCTTAATACCATTTCATACTGGTCAATATTAAATTCTCCATTTACCTGAAAAGATGGGATAGAGCGGATATATGAAACAAGTTCTAAATCAGTAGCAGGAATATTAAATCTTTCTGCTTCAATAAGCATTAATTTTTCATTAATTAATGATTGTAATACTCTTGCAGGCAGATTTTCAATTTGAACAGCACCACCATAGCGGCGTATCTCATCATCTGCCATTTTATATCTGGTTTGATATTCTTCGTATGTTATAATTTTATCATTAACTTTTGCTGCATATCCAAGAGCATTAGATTTCTCACCAACACCCCATACAACAAATATTGTGGCTACAAAAGCAATGATTACAAGCCATAAAACGATAGATAAAGCTTTACGATTATTTCTGATAGAACTTAACATAGTATATTCCCTGTATAATTATATTGTAGAAGACTCGCCAGAGTAACTATGGCACACCACTGTAATAGCTGCCGCTGCTTTCTTCCGAACCTGACGGGGTTTACTAAAACAGCGGTTGCACAGCCCCTGACGAGTCATCATGCACCCCTTTATATTAAGGAGAGAGACTTTATAAAAACAGATTATTTTTTATCAGTAATATCATATATTGTCAAACAAAAAATAAAGCATTAGTAAAAAAAGTATATTTTTACAATTTGAAGTTAATGCTGAATATTTAAACATAGTTATAAAAAAAATAAAAAATCTGCATTAATAAACCATATAATATAACACCAAATATTTCATTAGTATTTTTATACTTTTAAAATATAGTTATAAAAAAGCAATTATATTATTATTTTAAGTAAAAGAATAAAAAAAATAATGTTTTATAAAAGTTTTACTTGATTATATCTATAAAATGGTTTACTTTAATGATAGAACAATATTTTATTTGTTTTATAAATTATTTTTGGAGGACTATTATGGCTGGAGACAAACGCAAAATGCTGCTGTGGGCTATTCTCATAGGTCTTATACTTGGTGCAATAACTGGTGTTATTTTCGCATTTATTTCACCAGATAATGTTGTTAGAAAATATGCTCTTTTAGTAGCTGCTCCGCTTGGCACATTATTTATCAATCTTTTAAAAATGATTGTTACACCAGTTATTATTTTTACACTGGTTAGTGGTGTTGCAAGTATTGAACCTAGCAGGCTTGGTAAAGTTGGTGTTAAGATTATTATTTTCTATATGCTTACTTCCTTGATGGCAATTATTGTTGGTTTAGTTGTTGGTAATATAATGCAGCCAGGACAAGGCATTGTATTAGCGGAAACTGCAAAAGAAATAACAGCTAAAGAAGCTCCATCTCTTGTAACAATATTCCTTAATATTATCCCTACAAATCCATTTGCATCTATTGCAAAAGGTGATGTTCTTCCTATTATTTTCTTTTCTATTTTCTTTGGTATTGCACTTGCATTTGCAAGGGACAGTAGAGATGAAAAAGTAAAAGAAAGTGCAGATGTAGTTTACAAATTCTTTGATGGCTGTGCTCAAGTAATATTTAGAGTAGTTGGCTGGGTAATGCTTTATGCTCCTATTGGTGTGTTTTTCCTGATTTTCCAAGTATTTACTCAACAAGGTGCTGATGCTTTTGGACCACTTCTTCATGTTACTTTAGCAGTATATATTGGTTTAGTATTGCAAATATTTGTAGTATATATGCTGATTTGTGCAGCATTTAAAATAAATCCTGTTCTTTTTCTGAAAAAAGTATATGAACCATGGCTTACAGCTTTTGTTACCCGTTCTTCAGGCGGCACACTGCCAGTATCTATGGATACAGCTGAAAGAAAAATGGGTATTTCAAAAGGTGTTTATTCTTTCACACTGCCACTTGGTGCTACTATTAATATGGATGGAACAACAATATATCTTGGTGTTTGTGCAACCTTTATTGCAAATGCAGTAGGTATGCCGCTTGATGCAAGCCAGCAGATGACAGTAATCATTACAGCAGTTTTAGCTTCTATTGGAACAGCAGGTGTGCCTGGTGCTGGTGCAATTATGCTGATTATGGTTATGAACTCTGTAAACCTTGATGTTACACAAGGTAATGTAAAATTAGCTTATGCAATGATACTTGGTATTGATGCTCTTTTAGATATGGGTAGAACTTCTATGAATATTGTTGGCGACCTTTGCGGAACATGTGTTGTGGCTAAACTAGAAGATGAAATGGACCCTTCATTCTGGACCACTGAAAAAATTTAATATAATTTATTAACTTTAATATTTAATTCGTTTATCCGCAGTGCAGGCTGCGGATAAATTTTTTCATATTTTATTAAAATAATGGGGAATACAATGAAAACTATAGGTATAATAGGTGGAATGGGGCCTGCAGCTACTATTGATTTATATCAAAAACTCATAGACCAGACTCCAGCAGAAAAAGACCAAGACCATATACATGTTATAATTGACAGTTATCCACAGATAGAAGATAGAACGAGATATATACTTTATGGTGGTATAAATCCATCATTAAAATTAGTTGAAAGTGCAAAGCGTCTTGAAGCATCAGGAGCTGAGGCTCTTATTATGCCTTGCAATACTGCTCATTATTTTGCAAAAGATATTGAACGAGCAGTAAATATTCCTTTAATACATATTGTTAAATGCAGCGCTGAAGCTGTTAAAAGTAGATACCCAGAAACTAAAAAAATAGGTCTTATTGCTACAAGTGGCACTATTAAAGCAGATGTTTATGGTAATATATTAAAAGAATACGGCTTTGAAACTGTTGTGCTTTCTGAAAAAATAGAAAATAATATAATGGACTGCATTTATAAAGGTGTAAAAGCTGGTAAAACTAAAGAATACAGTCCATTATTTCAGCAGTGCATTGATGAAATAACTGCATTAGGGGCAGATTTGTTAATAGAAGGCTGCACAGAAATTCCTTTACTTATGCCTTATGTAAAAACTAACCTTCCAGTAATTGATGCAACTTATGAACTGGCACAAGCTGCTGTTAATTATGCCTTGACTAAATAATTTTATTGCATTATATTTCAATATATTTATAGGAGTATATATAATGATTAATAATATTAAATACTGCTCAGAATGTGGCAGGGAGATTTCTTCTAATGCGGTTGTTTGCCCGAACTGTGGAGTTCAATTAAAGCCGTTACAAGCAGCAGGTTCTGGAAGAAACAGGTTTGTTGCTGCTATATTGGCATTTTTATTAGGTGGTTTTGGTATACAGTGGTTTTATTTAGGTAAGACTATGTATGGAGTGCTTTCCATACTTTTTTGCTGGACATTTATTCCATCAATTATAGCATTTATTCATTTTATTATGCTTTTAATATCAAGTGATGAAGCATTTAATGCAAAATATAATAATTGGTAGATTATTTTTTGCCTGCGGTATAATTAAAAATAAAAGTGATGTATAATTTTTAAACTATTAAATAAAGTATTTCATTTAGTGTGATATGATAGAAATGCTGCTATTTTACCAACTCTTTTATAACCTATAATTTTGCATAATAAGTCAGTAAATCTGCCATATTTTCTGTAAAACACATTAAACAGATAGTATGGTATCCACTGGTTTTTTGCCTTTGGTGTTCTTTTAATAATATTTTTAAGGGAGTATATATCTTTATATATTTTAAGATAACCCTGATATAGTTCACAGGCAGTCATATTTTTTGGCTGAAATACTACATTTGCGGTGTTATATTTGGAGTAATCAAAATCTATAATTCTGTTATTTGAAAGAAATTCTTTATAAAGTTTTGTGCCCGGATATGGGGTTAAAATATGTGATGTAACTGTTTCTATTTTATTATCAATTATCCATTTTAAAGTGTTTTCAAATACTGATTTATCGTCACCATCAAGTCCAAATACAAAGCTTGCATTAATCATAATACCACGCTTATGGATTTCATTAACAGCAAAATTATATTTTTCTAATTTATTCTGCACTTTTGAAACATTAGATATTGAGCTTTCGTTTATACTTTCAAAACCAATAAAAAGGCTCTGGCAGCCGCCTGCTTTCATTTCATCAAGCAGTTCAGGCATATCAGCAACATTAAGAGATACAGCAGCATTCCATTTTACATTTAAATATTTTAATTCTTTAATAAATAACATAGTCCATTTTGGATTGCCTATAAAGTTATCATCTATAAACATAATATGTTTTTTATTAACTGTTTTAATATCATTTATAACATCTTCTATATTTCTATTAATATAAAACTTTTTATAGGCATCGCAGCTGTTGTAGCAGAAATCGCATTTATAAGGGCAGCCTCTGCTTGTAGATATAATATTGCAGTAAAGGTAGTTTTTCTCTTTTATCAGGTTATAAGCAGGGGATACAATTTGTGATGGAGTAATATCTGAAGCATTATGTTTATATATTTTTTTTAAGCAGCCTTTTTCAAAATCATTAATAATCATCTGCCATGTAGTTTCTGCAATACCAATAGATACAGCATCAAAATATTTGGCAGTTTCTTCTGGATTTGCAGTAGTGTGTATACCGCCTGCTACAACAGGAATATTTTTTTCCTGAAATTTTTTTGCAATATCTTTTGCTCTTGGAAAAACATCTACTGTAATGCTTATTCCTACAATATCAACTTTTTCATCATAGTTAATTGGAGCTGTATTTTCATTTTCATATATTATGGTATGCTTATCCTGCAGCATATTAGCAATGGTTAAAAGACCAAGAGATGGTGCCATTTGAGCTTTAAGCCCGCTATCCATTGGTCTTTTACACATTTTAGGCTGAATCAGCTTAATAATCATTTAAATTTCCTAAATATGATGAAGAATATAGAATATTTTAAATGAGAACCACATAAAAAAGCACTGCAAAAAACTGTAAAACAGTGCCACCAAGCACAAAAAGGTGCCATATAGCATGGTTAAAAGGCAGTGATTTCCATTTATAAAATATGACACCGACAGTGTATGAAAGCCCGCCCAGCACTACAAGGATAATACCGCCTGTTTCTACATTTTTTATAAAAGGGTATATAGCAATGATAATTATCCAGCCCATAATAAGATAAATAAAAGTAGATACTTTTCTTAATTTATTGCCATATATTATTTTTAAAACAGTGCCGACTATTGCACAAGCCCATACAACACCAAAAATAGACCAGCCCCAGCCACCCCTTAAATTTACAATCATAAATGGAGTATAAGAGCCTGCTATAAGGTAGTATATAGAAATATGGTCAAACATATTTAGTTTTGATGCTGCTTTTGTTTTTGATAAGCTGTGGTATAATGTTGAAGCAGTATATAATATTATCATTGAAGCACCATATATAGCTGATGCTGTAATTTTCCATGCATCACCGTATTTTGATGCAAAAACAACTAATATAACAAGTCCAGCTATGCTGAGCCCTGCACCAAGACCATGTGTTACTGCATTCATTATTTCTTCATTTTTAGTATATTTTGGTAAAATAGTAGAAGTCATTTACTCTCCTTATATATTGATACAAAATAATAGAATAGACTTAAACTGAACCAAGGAATTCATCAATGGAATGTTCCTTGATTTTAAGCGGTCCTTGAAAAAGGCTGCATCTAGTTTTCACTTCATCTTTTGTAATATATTTTTTTTGAGCTGCACATCTGAAAATATAAAGTTCTTTCATCTGCTCTACTTTTATTTCTTTTTTATATATGCAGCCGTGGTTACATCCATTACCCATAGGGTAAACTTATACTATTAAAATAAAATTATCAATAAAAATATTAAAATAAAACATACACAAAACAAATAATCCAAAAATGCTTATTTTTTAAAAAAATAGTTGACAAAATCCCCCCCCATATATAATGCCAGAAATTTTTTAGAAAAGGGTGATTTTATGAAAAAGTCTTTATTACTTATTTTAGCAAGTCTTTTTACTGTTTTTGCACTTACTGGCTGTGCAGACGAAGAAAAAAATGATACACCAGTGATAACTCAGCCAACATTATCAGAATCAGATTTGAAATCATTACAAGGCACATATGATATAGAGTTTTTCTATACATATGCAACAGTAGCAACATTAACAAATGATTGCAGCAAACTTCAAGAATATGTAGGTGGTGATGCAAAATGTTCTAACATTGCAAATCAAAGAGATTCGGAAATGCAAGGAAAAGGAAGTATAGCTGTTTCTAATGATTATGTAAAAATAATTACAAAAGTTCAATTAGATGGTGGTGGATTTAATAATCCAACGGTAGCTCAAGTTGCAAAAAATCAAAAATATAATTACACTGTTTATAATGATATACCAGTTTCTGCTGTTAAAGATAATTATTTAAATCTTGATAATGATACAAAGGGAACAACTGGTAGAAATGCAGATAGTGTGGCAGGCAGTGAAGATGATACTTATAATATAACTATAGAAAATGGTATTGTTATAATAAATATGATTAAAGATACTGGTATTAGTATTGCAAAAACTGCTCCTGTTGTTGTTCGTATGAAAAAAGTATCTGATAATGTAGAAACTCTTGATCCAGATACTGCATTTCCTACACCTGATATATCAAATATATTTAAAGCAGATATTAGACATAATAATTAATATAATTTGATTTAATTGTTTTTAACATATAAGGCGACAAAGTTTAATTGTTGCCTTTTTATACATCTACTAGAATACATTTATTATTTTATTTAGTATTATTAATAAGTTATCAAATTTTATTTGTAATTATTTATTAAGACTTATGTGATGTTTTAAAAAAAGTGGGTTACGCTATTAATAAAATATTGCCATTTTATCATATAAGTATTATATGATTTTTTATTATATAGTGTGGAGTATTTTATGGCATCTAAGGAAAGGTTTGTTCCAGTATTTTTTGAAGTTATAAGAAATTATTCATTAGCTTTATTTAAAAAAGACTTATTTGCAGGTATAACAGTTGGTATTGTGGCAGTTCCTTTGGCACTGGCTTTTGCAATAGCAAGTGGTGCTACACCATCTCAGGGTATATTTACTGCAGTTATTGCAGGTTTCTTTATTTCATTTTTAGGCGGCAGCCGTTATCAGATAGGCGGTCCTACTGGTGCATTTGTTATTATTATATATGGTATTATTGCTCAGCATGGTTATGACGGTCTGATTATTGCTACAATTATGGCAGGTATTATATTAATATGTTTAGGTATAGCTCGGGTTGGCTCATTTATTAAATTTATACCATATCCTGTTACAACAGGCTTTACAGCAGGCATTGGGGTTGTTATTTTTTCATCTCAGATAAAAGACTTTTTAGGCTTAACATATAAAGAAACATCACCTGAATTTATAGATAAATGGATAAGTATATTTTCAAACCTTTCTACAATCAATATATCATCTGCAGCTATAGGTGCAGGCACAGTTATCATAATATTAATTATAAGAAAAATGTCTACAAATATACCATCTCATGTTGTTGCAATAGTTATTTCAACAGCTGCTTGTTTTTTATTAGGCTTAAATGCAGAAACAATAGGTGACAGGTTTGGCACAATTAATGCAGTGTTTCCATCATTTACAGTGCCGGAAGTAACTATTGAGAAAATAAGAGCATTATTTCCTGCCGCCATAACAATTGCACTGCTTGCAGGTATAGAATCTCTGCTTTCAGCAGTTGTGGCAGACGGTATGACAGGCTCGCATCATAAATCAAATACAGAGCTTATAGGTCAAGGTGCTGCAAATATTTTAAGCGGCTTTTTTGGCTGTATCCCAGCAACTGGAGCAATAGCAAGGACTGCAACAAATGTCCGTGCTGGCGGTGTAACCCCGCTTTCTGGCATTACACATGCAGTATTTTTATGTTTATTTATACTTTTCTTTTCATTTTTAATAGAAATAATACCAATGGCCGCTCTTGCTGGTGTTCTTTTAGTAGTTTCTGTTGATATGATGGGTATAAAAAATATGGCAAACCTTTTAAGTTCGCCAAAAAGCGATGTGGTTGTGCTGCTTACAACATTTATATTAACTATTGTAATAGACTTAACTGCTGCAGTGCAGGTTGGTGTTGTGCTTGCTGCACTGCTTTTTATGAAGCGTATGAGTGATGTTACAAGTATGGGTAAAATAAATTTTGATGTGTCAGAAAAAACTGCTAAGAATATTGCAGACCCAGATGCAACATCAAATAAAGAAATACCAGAAGGTGTTGAAGTTTATGAAATTAATGGACCATTCTTCTTTGGTGTTGCAGATATGCTTATTAATACATTAGAACATATAGGTAAAACTCCAAAAGTATTTATTCTCCGCATGCGAAATGTTCCTGCAATAGATGCAACTGGCGAGCATGCACTGGAAAACTTTTATAATACATGTAAAAAAGCAGGAACACAGCTTGTTTTATCTGGTGTAAATCCAGCACCTTATGCAACACTTAAAAAAATGCACTTTATAGAGATGATTGGCGAAGAAAATATTACAAACCATATTGATAAAGCCCTTATTAGAACAAGAGAAATCTTAAAAGAATTAGAATAAAAAGTTGAATAAGCCCTATAAGGTTATTTATTCAATAATAAGTATTATATGAAATTTAACATTGTAAAATAACGGGTAATATTTTATAAGCAAAGAAAATAACTATTAATAATATATAATATTATACTAATTTAAATTTCGTTTGTCTATTCTGAGCCATGTCATTCTGAATGTTTGTGTCAACAAACAATGAAGAATCTGTAAGGCGAATAATCTGAAATATACAAATTTCTAATGTATGTAATAAATTAAAATGTGGTAAATATATGTAATATTTACAATCTAGTTATCTCGCCCCCTTGGCAGAATTAGGAAGAGATTTAGTATAAGTACGCATTATATTTTACAATAAGCTTATTAGAAAATATTGGATGAGTTAAAATTTAATATAACTAATCTTAAAATATTATTTCAAAGTGAAACCTATTGTCGCATAAGTTTGGTAGATTAAATATTGTATTACAAGCTGGTAAATATTGATAGACAAAATAACAAGTTTGCTGTATAATAAAAATGGTGACTTATATTATTCTTTATATAATAGTTATATTGAGGTGTAATTTGTTAATAATATTAAATAAATCTGGTTTTAATCGGGGGGGGGCAGACGCAGTTCTGATTTTCTAACTCACCCTTTTTGCCTATATCCCTTTATAAATAACACAATCTTATTGTATCATTCATCTTTATTTGATAATTCTTCTTAAATTCCAATAATTATTATTCAGTGTAAAGATTTACACCTTATCAAAGTTTGTAATAATTTTAAAGAACATTTTGTGGTGTGCAAGAGAAATACACACACTGTTATAAAGAATAGTATTGTACAATTTATTGTTAAACAAGGAGAATTTTATGGAAAATTTAGAAAATAAAAAGAAATATGAACAATTAAAAAAAATGGATAAGAAGTATAGTATTATATCAGCATTGTTTTTTATTCCATCAATTTTTTTTGGGTTGATTGAGTTGCTTTTCTTATTTGCCGTGTTAAATGGGGATCAGCAGGATTTACCTTTGTTAGTGCTAAATAGTATTATATTTATTCCATTAATTATAGCATTTATTTATTTTGTCAAAAAAGTTCCTGATGCTGATGAAATAAGGAGATACTGTCCTTACTGTTATGAAAAAGATTTTAAAACAACAAAATTGAGTGAAGAATGTATTAGGGTATATAATAAGCAAGAAAAAAGAACAATAAAAAATAAACATGGAAATAGAATTGAAACATATGTTCCTGTGCGAGTTGAAGAATGGAAAGGTAAATACAAAAATGAGTGTTGTGGAAAAGAATATGAAGATACATGGGAACATAAAATAGATTTAAGAGATTAAACTTTATATTTTATAATGGCATGGAGGGTTTATATTATGTCAGAAAGCATTGAAGTAGATATAAAGAGTTTAGGAGTATTGATAAATGACTATAAACTTAAAATCCCTGATTATCAGCGGCAATATACTTGGAAGAAATCAACTGCTGATTACAGCTGTATAAAAATAATCTTAAAATATCTATAGTTTTGGAGTAATATATGAGTGAAGACAGCATAAAGGAAAAAATAAGAGATTTATTATTATCTAATGATTTTAAAAGACTAACATATAAAAAAGATGAAGCCAATATTTTTAAAATAATTAATATGGCAGATAAGGAAATAGTTCATTCTGATATGTTAGCATGGCTTTTTAATCCTTATGAAAATCATAATCTTAATGATAAAGTATTAAAAGAAATATTGATGCAGCTTTCAAAAAAAGATGCAGAGTATATAAACCTGCTTTTACTAGATTATTCTGATTTAGAAGTATATAGAGAATATACAGTAGATAACGGCAGAAGAATAGATATTGTAATGGAAAGTAAAAATAATAAAGTAATTTTCATTATTGAAAATAAAATATGGAGTGGAGAAGGTGATAACCAGTTAGAAGATTATAAAAATTATATAGATGAAAAATATAGTGATTATAACAGGATATTTTTATTTCTTACTCCAGAAAAAGAAAGAAAAGAAAAATATAAAGGATATATTCATATAACATATAGTATGATTTATAGTGTTCTAAATTGTGTATTACAGGAAAATCAAATTAAATTTGAGATAGGTGTAATTATAAGACAATATGAAGAAATAATAGGGAGATATATTATGGGCAGTATAGATAAAGAAATGATAGATTTATGCAGAAAATTATATGTGGCGCATAAAGAAGCATTAGATAAAATACTACAGTATGGCTTGCCAGAATATTATTATACATATTTGATTTCTGAAATATTAGAAAGAGATAGTATATATGGATGTGAAATAGTTAGGAAGTATTTAGATAAGCACTATATAATTATAATTCCAATATGTAGTGATGATATAAAAGATAAGCTAATATGTGGTGCAAATAGTGACAGAGATAATTATATACTTACAATATCAATTGAACCAAAAAAAGAATATACTGATTTATATCTACAAGTTACATTTCCAGATATAAATAATAATGAAATCCAACAAACAAATTATAAAAAAATAATTAATGCTGTAGAAAGAATTGGATTTAAGAATAAATGGAGAAATAATAAAGGTAATTGGTATAATATTATGGAAGAGCGTATCATTAATAGCCAACAAGCAGTAAATGTAGAACTTCAAAAAAAAATAAAATCTCTAACAGATAAATTTAATGATATAATAAACTGTTTTAATGAATAAAAAATATATATAGTTATTCATTGTTGCATATATTAATATATAATATAATAACCAGTATACACTGGTGAAAATGACTCTTATGATATGAAATTGTGACTGTTTATTATGAATATTTTGTAAATGAGTTTACTGATTTTTGGAATATGGCTTATAATGGGGGCAGTTGTGGTAACTTCCAACAGGAAACCACGAACCATTATAAAATAATATTATAAGCAAATTTTTAAATGCTCTATGTAGTATATATAGGTGTAATACTGTATAGAGCCATTTTTTTTTGCAGATTTCAATATTTTATTTGCAAAATCTTTTTATATATGGTATCAAATTTCTTTATAGTGTATTTTATTTAATTAAAGGCGGACAAAATGTTTAAGAAAATTGAGGAAATATTTTCTATTCCAGAATTAAGAAAGCGTATTTTAATGACCTTAATGCTTCTAGCAGTGTTTCGTATAGGTGCACATGTGCCTACTCCCGGTGTTAATGGTCATGCATTATCTCAATTTTTTCAAAATGCAGGTAACAGTTTACTAGGTTTCTTTGATATGTTTACAGGTGGTGCATTAGAAAAACTTACAGTTTTTGCAATGGGTGTTATGCCTTACATTTCAGCATCAATCATTATGGAACTTTTAGCTGTTGTTATTCCTACTCTTGCTGAGCTTAAAAAGAGAGGCAGCGAGGGCAGGGCTAAAATAACAAAATATACAAGATATTTAACAGTTGTTGTTGCAGTTATTCAAGGTCTTGCAATATCAATAGGTATTGAAAATATGAGAGCACCAGATGGCTCACCAATTGTTTTTATGGATGGCTGGCAGTTTAGATTTATTGCAACATTAACTCTTACAACTGGCACTATGTTTTTAGTATGGCTTGGTGAAAAAATAACATCTTATGGTGTTGGTAATGGTATGTCATTAATCATTATGGCAGGTATTATATCATCATTTCCTGGTGCAGTTATAAATACTTATTCATTAATGGAAACTGGCACAATTCAAATTATTCCATTAATTATAGCTGCTGCAATTATGGTTGGTGCTTTTATAGCTATTGTATTTATGGAGACTTCCCAAAGAAGACTGCCTATTCAATATGTTCGTAAAGGTAATGCTGGCGGCACTGTTAATGCAGGCAATTCTTATTTGCCATTAAGGCTAAACCCAGCAGGTGTTATTCCTATAATCTTTGCTTCTACATTAATCACACTTCCTGCTACACTTGCAACATTTATGCCGCAGGACCCACTGGTGCAAAAAACTAACTTTTTCTTTTCGCCAGAATATCCAGTATATTATGTATTAGAATTAATTTTAATTGTATTCTTTACATATTTTTATACATCAATTATCTTCAATCCAACAGATATTGCAGATAATATTAATAAATCAGGAGGTGTAATGCCGGGCAAACGCCCTGGTATTGAAACAGCTAACTATATAGACTATGTGCTTACACGCCTTACATTTGTAGGTGCAATATATTTAGCAGTAGTTTCTGTTATGCCGCAGTTATTTATTAGAGCATTTGGACTTCCTTTCTATTTTGGCGGAACAAGTCTTTTAATTGTAGTGGGTGTTGGTCTTGATGTTATTCAAAAGATAGAATCTCACTTACTTACTCATAACTATGACGGCTTTCTTAAAAAAGGCCGCATTAGAGGGAGAAATTGGTCATGAAAAACATTGTATTTTTAGGTGCACCTGGTGCAGGCAAAGGAACACAGTCTGAGTTTATTATTAAGAAGTATGGTATCATACAAATCTCTACTGGTGATATGTTAAGAGCAGCTGTTAAAGCAGGCTCACCACTTGGAAAAGTTGCAAAAGAGTATATGGATAATGGTAAACTTGTAACTGATGAAATCATTATAGGCTTAATGAAAGAAAGGCTTGCTCAGCCTGACTGCAAAAATGGATTTATATTAGATGGTTTTCCAAGAACATTAGCTCAGGCGAAAAGTTTAGATATTATGCTTCAAGAAGATATGAAAACAGAAATTACTCATATTATAAGTCTTGAAGTGCCTGATGAATATATAGTAGAAAGAATTACTGGCAGAAGAACAAGCCCTGTTACTGGTAAAATATACCATGTTAAATATAACCCACCTGCTGTTGAGGGAATGGCAGAAGATGGTAAAACACCGCTTATACAAAGAGATGATGATAAAGAAGAAACTGTTAAAAAACGCTTAGAAGTTTTCCACGAACAGGCTGATGCTTTAAAATCATACTATAAATCAACTGGTAAATTATTTATAGTTGACGGCACAAAAGCACCTGATACAGTATTTGCTGAAATAGAGGAAATACTTAAATAATGGTTGTTTTATACTCTAAAAGTGAGATAGAAAAAATAAAAGAGGCTTCTTTAGTTGTTAAAGAAGTCTTTAAACAGTTAAAAAGTTACATTAAGCCGGGAATTTCAACAAAAGATGTTGACAAACTGGTAGAAGATGTTATATACTCAATGTCCGCCATACCATCAAGCAAAGGTTATTATGGTTTTCCGGGTTCATGCTGCACATCTGTTAATAATGTTGTAGTGCATGGAATACCAGATGATAACACTATACTGAAAGATGGCGACATTATAAGTGTTGATGTGGTAGCCAATAAAAACGGCTTTCACAGTGATGCTTGCAGAACATTCCCTGTTGGGAATATTAGTGCGGAAGCAGAGTGTCTTATAAAAGTTACAAAAGAGGCTTTTTTTAAAGGCATAGAGTTTGCAAAAGTGGGAAACAGAATTTCTGATATTTCTCACGCTATCCAAACCCATGTTGAAGCGGCTGGTTTTGGTGTTGTTAGAGAATACCAAGGGCATGGAGTTGGAAGAAATATGCATGAAGAACCATCTATTCCAAACTATGGCAGGCCAAACCGTGGTTTTAGATTAAAGTCTGGTGCGGTATTGGCAATTGAGCCAATGGTTACTTATGGTAACTATTCCATTAAAGTGTTAGCAGATAAATGGACAGCAGTTACTGTGGATAATTCTATTGCAGCTCACTATGAGAATACAGTGGTAGTTACAAATGATAAACCGCTTATTCTAACAATTGAAGATGAAGCCTAAATTTTGGTTTCACAACGCAGTGTTGAGGAGAAGAGAACATAATGAGTAAAAAAGATGACGTTATTGAAACATCAGGCATAGTAGCAGAGGCACTGCCAAATGCTCAGTTTAAAGTTACTCTTGAAAATCAACATACCATACTTGCCCATTTATCAGGCAAGATGAGAATGAACTTCATCAGAATCTTACCTGGTGATAAAGTAACTGTTGAACTTTCACCTTATGATTTGACGAAGGGCAGAATAACATATCGGCAGAAATAAACGGAGCAGACAAATGAAAGTAAGAGCTAGCGTTAAACCGATTTGCAGCAAATGCAAGATTGTGAAAAGGAAAGGGGTAATCAGAATAATCTGTGAAAATCCCCGCCACAAACAGAGACAAGGCTAAGGAGGCGGATAGTGGCGCGAGTAGCCGGAGTTGACATTCCAAATAACAAGAAAGTAGAAATCGGTCTTACCTACATTTATGGAGTAGGTAGAAGAACAGCCCGCAAACTTATCGAAGAAACAGGTATCGATAGCAACAAGAGAGTGGCTGAGTTAACAGAGCAGGAAATTTCCTCAATCAGAAAATTATTAGAGGAAAACTATAAGGTGGAAGGTGATTTACGCAAAGAAATCGGCCTTGCTATCAAACGCCTTATGGAAATAAACTGTTACCGCGGCTGGAGACATAAAATGGGTCTTCCAGTTAGAGGGCAAAAAACTCGTTCTAATGCAAGAACTCGTCGTGGTCTTGCTGGTAAACGCGGTATAAAAAGGAAGTAAAACTTGATAGTGGTCTTATTATAAGACACTGCACAGATATTAGCTGGACTACTTGTTAAAGGGTATTCAATGCATGTTAATAGTCTGTCAAAATGCTACTTTGGAGGAACCATGGCAGGTCCTAGAAAATCAGGTAAAAAAGAGAAAAAGAGCGTCCCAAGGGGTATAGCTCATATTAATTCTACATTTAACAACACTCATGTTGCTTTTACTGATGTAAAAGGTAATGTAGTATGCTGGGCAACTGGCGGAACAGAAAATTTTAAAAACTCAAGGAAATCCACTCCTTTTGCTGCTCAACTTGCAGCTGAAAATGCAGCTAAAAAAGCTGTTGATTTCGGTATGAGAGAAGTTGAAGTTAGTATTAAAGGTCCGGGTTCTGGTAGAGAAAGTGCTATTAGAGCAATTCAAGCAGCTGGAATCAAGATTACTGTTATTAGAGACATTACACCCGTTCCACATAACGGATGCCGTCCTATTAAGAAAAGAAGAGTTTAGGAGAGGATACCTTGGCTAGATATACAGGTGCAAACTGCAAACTATGCAGACGCGAAAATATGAAGCTTTTTCTTAAAGGTGAGCGTTGTTACAAAGACAAATGTGCTTTTGAAAGAAAAGAATACGCACCAGGTCAACATGGCAAAATGCATAAAAAATTAAGCGACTATGGTGTTCAGCTTCGTGAAAAACAAAAAGCAAAAAGAATTTACGGCGTATTAGAATCTCAATTCCGCAGATATTTTGAGAAAGCGTCTTCTGTTGAAGGCATTACAGGTGAAATTTTACTTCAATTTTTAGAACGCCGTCTTGATAATGTTGTTTACAGAGCAGGTTTTGCTTCAAGCCGTAAAGAAGCTCGTCAGATGGTAAAACATGAACATTTTACTGTAAATGGCAAAAAAGTAAGTATTCCATCATTCTTAGTTAAATCTGGAATGGTAGTAGAAGTTAAAGAAAAAAGCAGAAACCATGCAAGAATAATTGAATCTCTTGATACTGCTGTAGGTAGAGGAATTCCAGAATGGATAACTCTAGATAAGCAAAACTTTAAAGCAGAAATTAACCGTCTGCCAGAAAGAACTGATATCGCTTACGATATTCAGGAATCGCTCATCGTAGAGCTCTACTCTAAATAACGCTTTTAAAGCGGAGGATGCATTACCTATGATAATGATGAATTTTAGGAATTTAATAAAACCTAAAAGTATTGAACCGGTTGGTCAGATTTCAAGCACTTCTGGCAAATTTATTATTGAGCCATATGAAAAAGGGTTTGGAACAACTATTGGTAACGCTTTAAGACGAGTTATGCTTTCTTCTATTGAAGGCACAGCCGTTGTTGGTGTGCGTATTTCCGGAGTTACAAATGAGTTTTCAACTATTCCAGGCGTCATTGAGGATGTAGTAGAGATTCTCTTAAATATTAAAGACCTTACATTATGTTCTTGTATACCAGAACAGACTAAGGTTTTTATTAAGAAAAAAGGCAAAGGTCCTGTTACTGCAGGAGATATCCAGAGCGACGGCACAGTAGAAGTGCTTGACCCAGAACAACATATTTTAACAATAAGCGATGATAACCTTGATTTATATATGGAGCTTATTGTAGAAAGAGGTATTGGATATGTTCCTAGCGGCGAATTTGAAAATAAATTCAATAACGAAATTGATATAATGCCTGTTGACGCTATATTTACTCCAATTAAAAGAGTAAATTATCATGTAGAAAATGCTCGTGTTGGGCAAAGTACTGATTATGATAAGCTGATATTAGAAATTGATACTGATGGTTCTGTTAGACCAGAAGAAGCAATGGCTTTTGCAGCAAAAATAGTTAAAGACTACATGACTCAGTTTATAAACTTTGAAGAAAAAGATGAAGAAGAGGCAGATGTTGAAGAGAACAGAGGAAACAGCCAGATTCTTGAAATGCTTGATAACAGTATTGAAGAATTAGAGCTTTCTGTTCGTGCATATAACTGTCTTAAAAATGCTAATATTAAAACTCTCCATGAGCTGTGCAGCAAAACTGATGGTGAAATGCTGAAAACTAAAAACTTTGGCAGAAAATCACTGGAAGAAATTAAAAAAGTTCTTTCTGACTTAGGTTTAAGCCTTGGTATGGATTTAGAGAGTTTAGGCTATAAGAAAAAGGATACTGAGGTTGAATAATGAGACACAATGTGGTTAATAACAAGTTTAGAATGAAGACATCTCACCGTATTGCTACTTTTCGTAATATGACAGTGTCTTTAATAGAAAATGGTAAAATTGAAACTACACTTGATAAAGCAAAAGTTTTAAGAGGTGTTGTGGAGCCATTAATCACTCTTGCTAAAAAAGGCGATGTTCCTGCAAGAAGATTAGCTCTTAAAAAACTCCCACATGCTGTAAGTGTTAGAAAACTTTTCCATGAAATTGCTCCTGTTTTCAAAGACAGAAATGGCGGATATACTAGAGTATTAAAAACTGGTCGTCGTCAGGGCGATAATGCTGAAATGGCAATAATTGAATTTGTAGAAGAAATCAAACAATAATTTAAGGGGCTTTTAAAAGCCCCTTTTTTATCTTCCTGATACTTTATTTCTGTATTTATTATTATTTTTATTTCCTTTTATATATTTTTTCAATTTATTTATAATGAGTATATATTGTATCCAGATAGTATATACTATAATTGTATTATAAAAAAGTTATTAAATATCCGTATCAAGATTTTACATATATTTAATAATGCTCTTTATTAGATTTAGCTGATATTCCCATATTATTTTACTATATAAAATCTTCAACCAGTATGCAAAGTATTTTTATGGAATGATTTGCTTGTCTGAAAGTTTTAAGCATAGCAGGCTGCAGCACAATGCGAGTGTTTTTGCTGGGACAAGATTTCTTTGAGAGAGTGGCTGGAAGTGAAAATATTAGCTGGAATAGTATTAGATAAAACATATTAATACAAATGTTTCTGACTTATTAAGACATTATCATAGTTTAAATATATCTAGCTTAATGTGTTCTAGATTTACTCAAAATCTTGTGTATAAGTCATTTTGAGCCTGATTTTATAGGCGAAAAATCTAAATTATATATATTGCAATAGTGTATAATATGTTTAAATTATTTATTGTTTTTAGATACTTCGCTTAAAAGTCAAGCTCAGTAATACAAAATCGTAATAGTTATTATCATGAATAAAGTGTTATATACTCACATTTATTATGGTAAACAATATATAATTATCACAGTAATTCACATATTATCATTTGAGCATAGCGAAAAATCTAAATTATATATATTGCAATAGTGTATAATATGTTTAAATTATTTATTGTTTTTAGATACTTCGCTTAAAAGTCAAGCTTAGTAGGACATAATAGTTATTATCATGAATAAATTATTATATACTCACATTTATTATAGTAAACTATATATAATTATCACAATAATTCACATATTATCATTTGAGCGTAGCGAAAAATCTATAATTATATATATTGCAATAGTGTATAATATATTTAAATTATTTGTTTTAGATACTTCGCCAAAGCCTCAGTATGACTTATTTACTTTCATTATTTTTATAATTATTTTACATACACTAAATAAGATTATCTTTATTGTTTAACATTAAAATAGCGAACTTGTATGATACGGCTTAGATGAAATGGCAGGAGTTCTGTAAAATACAGAACTCAAACCATATAAAATTATAAAATTTGTCCAAAAATTTGGTTTACTCTTACAATTAGAGCTTTTAAATTTATAAGTTTTATATAAACTTATTTTGTAATGCTTTTTACTAATTCTGTAAAAGCTTCAGGAGCATTTATAGCCATTTCTGAAAGAACTTTACGGTTTAAATCTATACCAGCTTTTTTCAGATTACCCATAAGTTTGCTGTATGAAGTATTGTTTAATTTAGCAGCAGCAGAAAGACGAGTAATCCATAATCTTCTCATATCTCTTTTTTTCCTGCGTCTGTCTCTGTAAGCATAGCATAAAGCTCTCTCAACAGTAGGGCGGGCAATATTATAAACTGTCCTTCTTCTGCCTCTGAATCCTTTTGCTAATGCAAGTATGTTTTTTCTTCTTCTTCTGGTTTTATAACCACCTTTAGCTCTAGGCACTTGTTCCTCCTTGTTAAGTCTCTTTTTGACTTAGGTTATTTGTTTTTGCCTGTCATACGGCGGCCTAATGCCGTATACATAGCGGATTAAGTTATAAGATAATAATCTTAAGCATAAGGCATAATGCGGCGCATGTTTGCAGCCACTGTGTCAGTGATAACGCCTGTTTCTTTTAACTGACGCTTACGCTTTCTACTTAAACCAGTAGCAATGTGTCTCATTCCTTGTTTTTTGAAGATGAGCTTACCATTAGCACTAATTTTAAAGCGTTTTTTTGCACCCTTATGGGTTTTCACTTTGTGCATAGCCATGTTGACTCCTTTATAGTTTCTAGCTTTACAAAATTAAGCGTTTATTTAGCTGCCTTTGGGGCAATAATTATCATCTGCTGTTTGCCTAATATTTCAGGTTTTTTCTCCATAGTGCCTAAATCTTCTACATCTACTGAGATTTTATTTAAAAGTTCGGTGCCAGAGTCAAGAAACATTATTTCTCTGCCGCGATAGCGGATAATTATCTTGACTTTATCACCATCAGTTAAAAAGCGTCTTATATGTTTTAATTTAACATTATAATCATGCTCTTCAATTTTAGGGCGGAATTTAATTTCTTTAATATCAACCTGATGTTGACGCTGTTTTTTGCGAGCCTCTTTTTCTTTTTTGTTTTTTTCAAACTTGTATTTGCTGTAGTCCATAATACGACATACAGGCGGCTTTGCATTAGCAGCAACTTCCACTAAATCCAGTCCTTTATCCTTAGCAGCACTAATTGCTTCATGTAACGATAAGATACCTAGAGCCTGTCTACTGTCATCAATAAGACGAACTTCTGTGGCAGTTATCTCATCATTAATCCTTTCTTTGTCTCCATCTTTAACTGACGGTATGATACACCTCCATAAGAGAAATAATTCCCTTAAAAACCTTTCTAGCCTATATATATAATATTATTCAGCCCACAATTCAAGAGATTTTGAATCTACTAATGATTGTAATACACTAATATATGCAGAAAAATCAAGATTATTTTTTGTTTCTCCATTTCTTAAACGGACAGAAACTTTATTTTCATTCATTTCATTGTTTCCAACAACTATCATATGCGGCACTTTTTCCATTTGTGCTTCTCTGATTTTGTAGCCTATTTTTTCATTTCTTAAATCTTTTTCTACTCTTATGCCAGCCTGTTTTAATTTTCTGTATAAAGTTTCTGCATATTCTGCACTTTCATCTGTAATATTCATTATTTTAACTTGAACAGGGGAAATCCATACAGGAAAAGCTCCAGCAAAGTGCTCAATTAATACCCCTAAAAATCTATCAACAGAACCTAATATAACCCTGTGCAGCATAACTGGGCGGTGTTTTTCACCATCTTGACCAATATAGCTTAAATCAAATCTTTCTGGCAGGTTAAAATCGCACTGGATAGTTGCACACTGCCAAAGTCTGCCAATAGCATCTTTTAATTTAATATCAATTTTAGGGCCATAGAAAGCACCATCACCTTCATTAATTGTATATTTCAAACCTTTATCTTCAAGGGCATCAATCAATGCTTTTGTTGCAGTATCCCATACTTCAACTGAGCCTATAAATTTTTCTTCTGGTCTTGTAGATACTGTATGTATAAATTCAAAACCAAAAATATCCATTACAGTTTTAACAAAATCTAATATGTTTGTGATTTCTTCTAAAAGCTGGTCTTGACGGCAGAAAATATGTGCATCATCTTGAGTAAATGCTCTAACACGCATAAGTCCATGTAACACACCTGATTTTTCGTGCCTGTGCACTGAGCCAAGCTCAAAATATCTTAATGGTAAATCTCTGTAACTGTGTAAATCATTTTTATATATCATAATGTGAGATAAGCAGTTCATTGGTTTAATGCCAAATTCCACACCATCTATCTCTGTAAAATACATATTTTCCTTATAGTTATCATAGTGTCCTGAGCATACCCACAAGTCTTTTTTAAGTATTGTAGGACCGTAAACTATGTCATAACCTCTTTTGATATGTTCTTCCCTTTCAAACTGCTCTAAAACTGCTCTAAGCATACCACCACGCGGCAGATATATAGGAAAACCTGCTCCTGCATCTTCTTCTATTGTAAAAAGTTTAAGCTGTTTGCCAAGGCGTCTGTGGTCGCGTTTTTTAGCTTCTTCAAGCATATTTAAATAGTCATCAAGCTCTTTTTTAGAAAACCATGATGTGCCATATATTCTTTGAAGCTGTTTATTTTTTTCATCACCTCGCCAGTATGCTCCAGCAACTGATAACAGTTTGAAATGCTTTATTTTGCCAGTAGATGATATATGCGGACCACGGCAAAGGTCAGTAAAATCACCCTGTTCATAAAGAGAAACTGTATCAACACCTAAATCTTTAATAATTTCAACTTTATATTTTTCATCTTCTTTTGTGAAACGGTCTATTGCTTCACTGGAAGATATTTCTTTTCTAGTAACAGCAATATTTTCAGCAGAGATTTTTGCCATTTCCTTTTCTATTTTTTCTAAATCTTCCACAGTAAATGGAGTGTCTCTGTCAAAATCATAATAGAAGCCGTTTTCTACAACAGGTCCAATAGTAACTTTTGTTTCAGGATAAAGCCTTAAAACAGCCTGAGCCATTAAGTGAGCTGTAGAGTGTCTAAGTATCTCTAATGCTTCCTTATCAGATTCTGTTAATATTTTTATATTATCTTCATTATGGAGTGCAGTATTTAAATCAACAATTTTATCATTAACAACACCTGCTACTGCTTTTTTTGCGAGGCTGTTAGAGATTTTTTTGGCAGCATCTAATATAGTAGAATTATCTTCTAGTTCTATTTTACCACCATCAGGTAATGTTATATTCATAATTAGCTCCTTATACATTTGCAGTTGTATGAGCTGCTATCTTAAAAAATATAGGCGAGAGCGGGATTGAACCGCTGACATTTGCCACGTCAAGGCAACGCTCTCCCACTGAGCTACACGCCTAAAAGATTATACAGTAAATAAAGTTTATAATAGGAAAAAATAGAATAGTCAATAAAAATCATATTATTTTATTCAAAAATGATTACTATTTTGGTGGAAAATATTTAAGAGCGATTTTTTTTCCTATAATCTGCCCTGCAATGCCAAAAATCATAAATATAAACACATACCAGAATGAAAACCCTGCAGAGCGGCGAAGTATAGCAGCAACAGGTATTGGTGCATGAATAGATAAAAACCACATAATACTGTATGATGTAAAGCGACTTCTAACCATACCAAAAGGTACATTTATGAAAAAGCATATAATACCTATTATAAAAATTGTAAAAATTGTTTCATAGCTCATAATATTTATGTTATAATTATTTTATATCAATTTGTAAAGGTGCTTTATGAGTAAAAAAATAGTAATTTACTTAATATCTACATTATTATTTATTACAGGCTGTAATAAAAATAATGAAATAAATGAAAGTTTAGATACTAAGCAGGATAATATTTCCAGCAGCAGCGAAGAAGTTTCACTATTAGAGCCATTATCAGAAGATGGAGAAGTTATCCAAAATGCAGCAGTTCCAAAATCAGAAGGGGAAGGGATAGATGTAATAACATCTGTGCAGGCTGATAAAAATATTCCTGCTGCTACAAGTGAACATGATGTGGCAGTATTTTTCCGTGCAATATATGATAATAATACTGCAAAAATCAGCGATTTTTTACATGACGGCTTTGACATTAATGCAATGAATAAAAATGGGGAAAATGCAGTAAATGCTGCTATTGCATCAGGCAGTTATTATGTTTTACAGTTTTTAATAGATAATGGAGCAAATCTAAACAGCACATCAGATACAGGGATACCGCCATTAAGTCAGGCAATTTTAGAATATAATAAACAGGCAGTGGATATGCTTCTTAACAGTAAAAAAGTTGATATGTATTATGTGTGGGGAGATATATGGACCGGCTCGCCTTTATATATTGCATGTTCAAAAGCTAATGTTTATGCACTTGAAAAAATGGTAGAAAATGGTGCAGATTTAAATTATGATTTTAGTGAATACAATGCCGTTCCTTTAATACACTATGCGTTAAATTATAAGCAGTATATAAAACAAGAAGAATACAGGGAGTTAATCGCATTTTTAATATTAAATAAGATAAATGTTAATATTAAAAATAATAAAGGGCATACACCTTTAATGACTGCTTTAAAAAATGGTGATATAGATGGCTTTAATGCACTAATTGCAGGCGGTGCAGACATTACAATAAAAGATGATGATGGTAAAACTGCACTTTTTTATGCAGAACATTTGAAAGGTTCATCAATGCTTCCTGATAATGAATATAATAAGATAATTCATTTATTATCAATGGATAATGGAACGAAATAATATGATATATTAATTACTTGCAGCAGGAACAGATGTAAAGTAAGTAAATAATGTTATACTGAGCTTGATTTATAAGCGAAGTATCTAAAAATAGATAATTTAAATATATTATACATTGATGTAACATATATAATTTAGATTTTTCGCCTTTAAAAATTAGGTTCAAAATGACTTATATGATAAAATTTTTGGATAAGGCTATACTATTTTTCAGCTTTTTCTCTTAATAATGTTGAGCTTTTAAGGCTGGGACACTATAAAGTGCTTGCAATTAATGTAATATTAAATATAGTATTAACTTTAATATTTGTTATGGCAGGCGATACTTTATATAAAAAAGTATTTATCTGATTATAAAACTGGAGCAGTAAATGTATTCAAATTCCTATGGAGAATGTTTTAGAATAACTACATTTGGAGAAAGTCACGGTGCAGCAGTAGGTGTAATAATAGACGGCTGCCCGTCAGGTTTAGAATTAAACAATGATGATATACAAAAAGAGCTTGATAGGAGAAAGCCGGGGCAGAGCAAAGTTTCTACTCTCCGTAAAGAAGATGATATGGTGGAAATTCTTTCAGGAGTATTTGAAGGCAAAACAACAGGGACACCAATAGCTTTAATAGTTAAGAATATGAGCCAGAGAAGTCAGGATTATAATGAGATAAAAGACTTATTTCGTCCGGGTCATGCAGATTTTACATACTTTAAAAAATTTGGCATTAGAGATTACAGGGGTGGCGGCAGGGCATCTGCCAGAGAAACAATAGGCAGAGTTGCTGCTGGTGCTGTTGCAAAAAAAATACTGGCATTAAAAGGCATAGATATTTTTGGTTTTATTGTGCAGATTGAGAATGTAAAAGCAGAAAATTTTGATAAAGAATTTATAGAGCAAAACCCTGTGCGGACAGCAGACAGGCAGGCTTATCCATTAATGGAAGAAGCTATTTTAAAGGCTAAAAAAGAGCTTGATTCTGTAGGCGGAGTAGTGGAGCTTTGTATAAAAAATATACCTGCTGGCATAGGGGAGCCAGTTTTTGACAGGCTTAATGCAAGACTTGCTTATGCGATTATGAGTATTCCTGCTGTGAAAGGTGTAGAGTTTGGGGCAGGGTTTAAAGCTGCATCTATGCGTGGAAATGAAAATAATGATGAAATCACACCAGATTATTTCCTTTCAAATAATTCAGGCGGCACTCTTGGCGGCATATCTTCTGGGCAGGATATAGTATTAAGGTTTGCAGTAAAGCCTACATCATCTATTTTAATACCAAAAAAGACAATAGATATAAATGGACAACCAAAAGAGATTGTTACAAAAGGCAGGCATGACCCGTGTGTTGCTCCCCGTGGAGTAGTTGTTGCAGAAGCTATGGCTGCATTAACTATTGTTGATATGATGATGATACATACTGGCAGGAATATTATATGAGAAAATGCTTATCTTTTGCAGTGATATTAGTGATAGTATTCAGCTGGGGATGTTCAGCAACTTATAAGAAATACTCCCAGAGAATATCTGTTTCTGCAACACCAAAAGAAATTTTTGATATAGATATAGAGCTGCGGTTTGTTTCTGCCACATCGCTTGAAAAAAAAGAAATGAAAAAAAAGCTGGCAGAGCAGGGACTGCATGTATTTACAGGATACACAAGGGGTATGATGCAAGGCACTGTTATACCAGACAGACAGTTTATTGCATCTATCCGCAGTTTTGTAATAAGGTATAAGCCTTATGTAAATAGTAATGAAAAACAGATATTTGATGAGATATTAAAAGCTCTTGATGAACTTGATTTATATCTGAATAAAAGCTCTAATTAATCTTTTCCATAAATAAGTTTAAGGATTTTAACTGATTCAAGCCCTGTGATTTCTACTACAAGTTTAGAAAATTCATCTACAGATAGTTTACTGCCGTATATAAACCAGTGAATAAGCAGGCTCACAACTCCAGAAACATAGTATTCAATATAATATTCTATATTTTCCTTATGGCAGTTTGCTTTTTTTGCTTCATTTATAAGATTATCCTTGAGCATTTTTTTCATACGCATCATAAACCTAGGATTATCATTTTTTGTAAAAAGAACTCGCAGATATTTTTCATTTTTTTTATAGTTATCAATTATAACAGAAAGTTTTTCCTGATTATATGTTTCATCTATGATAAAGGCTTGTATAAGCTGTGACATTTCTTTAATTTCAAGCATAACTTCTTTTTCAATAACATCAAATATTTCATATATGTTTTTAAAATATAAGTAAAAGACCCCTCTGTTATATCCAGCAAGGTTAGTTATTTCAGAAATTCTTATTTTGCTTATTTCTTTTTCAGAATACAGTTTCCAAAATGCATCTTTTAAAATTTCAGGTGTTTTTAATTTATTTTTATTGTCCATAAACTTATCCTTAATATTTAACATATATTATATTTAATCTTAAATTAATTCAACAAAAAATATGCTTTATTGCATAAAATCTATGATACAAAAAATCAGATAATATCTTAATAGATTAGCAGTTTTTTTAAAAAACTGTTACTTGTAGTGAATATAGCAAGAGAATTTAAAATAAACTATGTTTTACTGAGCCTTAAAAGCGAAGGAACTTATTTTATCCTTTATTTTCAAATTCATCCTTGAATTTGAAAAACCACGCTTGGTCGCAGTAAATGCTCCCATCGCTTACTTTCAGACGGGACTTCCTGTCCCTGCATTATCTTACTGAATCTGCTTCTATGGCATACTGAGCTTGATTTATAAGCGAAGTATCTAAAAACAGATAATTTAAATATATTATATATTGATGTAACATATATAAGTTAGATTTTTCGCCTTTAAAAATCAGGCTCATAATGACATAATTGTAATAGTTTTTGGGTAAGTCCAATTTATTCTTCAGAGTTGCTACAGCACAATGTCTATTCTGAGCATAGCGAAGAATCTTAATTTATCCTTTATTAAAAAATATATTTATATATTTTTTAAACCACGCTATGCCGAAACAAGTTCGTCTATCGCTTACTTTCAGACGGCTCGTCCTGAGCCTGCTTCTATGTCTTGCTGAGCCAAGGGCTAAGCATCTAAAAAGCAGATAGTTTAAATATATCATATACTATTGCAATATATATAGTTCAGATTTTTCGCCTTTAAAAATCAGGCTCATAATGACTGATACTCAAAAATTTTTGGGTAAATCCAGAAATCTATTAAAAAACTTTTTAATAATATTAAATCTCTGTTTTATTATTTATTTAATAACTTCATATTTTATTAATATTTATTATAATGAATTTTTGAGCTGTCAAATCTGTCAATAAATTTATGCTTATCTTTAGAATAGCCTATTGCAATTACTGCAAATGGAGTAATATTTTCTGGCATATTAAAATGTTTTTTTAAACCCTGAATGCGTTTTTCATCTGGATATGTCCCTATCCAGACAGAACCAAGCCCAAGTTCTGCTGCCTGTAATAATATATTTTGAATAGATGCAGATAAATCCTGCGGATACCATGCAAGTCCATTTTCGCTCCTGTAAGTTGTTTTTTCATTGCCTAAAACAATTATTACAAGTGGAGCAAGTGATGCAAGCACATAGTGTCTATCAATTGGGGCAATGCTGTCTATTATTTCTTCATCATCAAGAACTAAAAATTCCCAAGGCTGTTTATTACATGCTGATGGTGCCTGCATAGCAGCACGAAGAAGTATATCTATTTTTTCCTGCTCAACTTTTTTTTCTTTAATAAATGAGCGGATAGAGCGGCGGGAAAAAATAGTGCTTTCATTAATATTTTTCATAAGTAACCCCTTTATATCTTTAATGGACTATTATCTATATTTTTAAATAAATTTCAAGATACAATTATTTGGTAAATTCTAAAAACGATTGCGAAAAAGTGAATAAATAAAAAAGTGGTTGTTAAAACTCTTTAAATAAAATAATATTTTTTAGCCAAAAAATAGAGTAAGAGAGGTAACAACCACA
>Ga0073908_1001755_pt1 | contig 29294 bp, 25 predicted proteins | sample MucameincwithD2O_FD_65484 | JGI IMG/M metagenome (GOLD analysis project Ga0073908, IMG submission 65484) | Mouse cecum microbial communities from Vienna, Austria - Mucus amended microcosms incubated with D2O | ecosystem: Host-associated > Mammals > Digestive system > Large intestine > Cecum...
AACAAGAAGTACATGAATATGAAGCACTTAGAGGCTACCCTGGAGGATGCCTCGATTGCTGGCTGATTTTATTCTGCCAGAGCCTGCATACTATTTTGCGCATTATTCTTGACAGTACCCCGGGCGTATGCTTGACATAATAAGGGCTTGCCGGATAAACTCGGCTTGTCTCATTTTGCAGAGGGTGACACGCTCGGAAAACTCTGCATATTCTTCCTCGGTCAAGCGTGTCTTGATTACTCGGCGGCGGTGGGGCGTGTTGTATTTTTTCATGGCTGTGAACCTCCTTTCGTGGGTGGATTTTTTCAAGCGGCGCAAGCCGGAATAGGCGGAAAATTGTGAAAATTTCTTCTCGCCCATCCTCCACGGACAGCCTGCGGATTTGATACCCGGTCGTACTCCGGCAGCGTCCGTACATTTCCACGATTTCCCGCTGTGTGTAATGCCCGAAAAAGTAAAGGAAAATGATTTCCCAGTTCTTCTCCGGCAGAGATAACAGGGCGGCGGCAATAACCCCAAAAGTAAAACCGTTGCGGTACAACGGTTTTACAAGTTAATATCGTGATTTTTAGAAGTTTTTATAGACAGTGGTTGCGCATCACCGTGTACCCCTAGTTCCTCTCCACGCGGAATACTGGCATGGTTCTCCGCTCCTTTCGGTGTATGGACATGAAAAAACGCCGCAGACTTTTTCAAAATCTGCGGCGTTGGCCTGTCCTTGCACTATTTGGTTTTTTGTGTTCCCACACTCCATATCAATGACGACCGAAACGATGATGTAGTCCTCGACGCGCTTATTGCGGAGTTTATCGCCCTCGGCATCGAACACCATATGATGGGCAAAGTGCTGGAAACGCAGGATTTCTACGAGTTTTCTTTTTGTAGCAATATTATTGTCTCCACATGCCGCGTCCCCGGGAACATATCCACCGCCACAGCGCGAACGGCCTGATAGCCGTGTCCGGCAAACAGCTTCACGTCCCGACCCAGCGTGGCCGGATCACAGGAAACATATACGATCCGCTTTGGCCCCATAGCGGCTGCCGAGGCGATAACCTCGGGGCTGAGGCCCTTCCGGGGCGGGTCTACCGTAATCACATCCGGCCGCAGTCCCTGCGCCTCCAGCATGGCGGCGGTTTCCGCCGCGTCGCCGCAGAAAAACTCCACATTCTTCACGTCGTTCCGCTCCGCGTTTTCCCTGGCGTCCCGAATGGCGGCGGGAACAATTTCCGCGCCGATGGCCCGCGTTACATGCCTTGCCAGACAAAGCGTGATGGTTCCCGCGCCGCAGTATAGGTCCAGCGCCGTCTCGTCTCCGGACAGGCCGGCAAATTCCAGCGCCTTGCCGTAAAGAATCTCCGCCTGCTCCCGGTTCACCTGATAGAAAGAGGGGACCGACAGCTTGAATTCCAGGCCACAGAGGGTGTCCATGATAAAGTTCTGCCCCCAGATGGTTCGGTACTGGTCCCCCAAAATGACGTTGCCCTTTTTCATGTTGACGTTCAGCACCACGCCCACGGTTTTTGGCGCGGCCGCCAGAACCAGGGCGGCCAGCTCCGCTTCCCGGGGGAGCTTCCGGCCTGCCGCCGTCACGCAGCAAAGACTCTCTCCCCGCCGGTTGGTCCGAATGTAGATATGCCGGACCAGACCTTTGCCGGTGCTCTCGTCATAGGCGGAGATTTTATAGCGCTTCATCCAGCTGCCCACGGCCCGGGCGGTCCGGTCACAGATTTCCGGCTGGAGGAGACAGCGGTCCACGGGAACCACCTGATGCGTGCGGGCCTGGAAGAAACCGATTTCTCCCTGGGGCCCTACGGGGTATTGACATTTATTGCGGTAATGATTGGGATTTTTCGCCCCCAGAATCTCCTCCACCGAAACCTGGGAACCGCCCAGGCGGGCCAGGGCATCCTGCACGCGCCGGCGCTTGGCCCACAGCTCCTCCTGATAGCTCAAATGCCGGAAATCACAGCCGCCGCACTTCCCAAAATAGGGGCAGTCGGGGACGGCCCGCTCCGGGGAGGGCGCGTGGATTTTCACGATTTCGCCCAAGGCGTGGGTTTTCATCACGCGGGTAATCCGCAGATCGATGGTCTCCCCCCGGATGGCCTGGGGCACGAAGACCACGGCGCCGTTCACGCGGAGGACGCCGGGCCCCTCGCTGGAATAACCCTCCACCTGGGCGGTATAGACTTGTCCGTTCTTCAGCAATTCCATATGTCGGGCGCTCAGGCCTCCCACTTTTCAAGCAGCTGGCGCAGCTGGTCGGCGTACTTGGCCAGGGACTTGTTGTCCCGGCCCCGGCTGCGCTTGATGAACTCGGTGAGCATTCCGCCCACGGACACCAGACGCTCGTAAGCCGGGGTGCCCTTGGAGCCGCTGACGGTCTTGACCTTCCGCTCCGGCAGGTAGCCGCGCTCCAGCATGGTGTTGGACGCCAGGTCGTAAACCTCGGTGTACTGGGGCGCGTGGGCGGGGATGCCCATGGTCTGGAGTTTCTGGGCAAAGAAGGGGGCGACCTCCCGGTCTCCGTGGACCACGAAGACGTGCTGGGGCTTGGGCTCCTGGAAACCGGAAATCCACTTCAGAAGATGGTCCCGGTCCGCGTGGGAACTCAGGCCGGTGAAGTTCTCCAGCCGGGCCTGCACCGTGATCTCCTCGCCGAAGAGCTTCACGCTCTTGGCCCCCTCCAGCAGCTGCCGGCCAAGGGTGCCCTCGCCCTGGTAGCCCACGAAAAGGATCGTGCACTCCGGACGCCAGAGGTTGTGCTTCAGGTGGTGCCGGATGCGGCCCGCGTCGCACATGCCGGAGGCCGAGATGATGACCTTGGGGGTCCGGTCTTCGTTCAGGGCCTTGGACTCCTCGCTGGTCTCCGTAATGCAGAGGTTGGGGAAGCGGAACATGTTGGTGCCCTTGCGCACCAGCCACACCGCGTCGTGGTCCATATAGCCCCGGAGGTCGCCGTCAAAAATAGTGGTGGCCTTTTTCGCGAGGGGCGAGTCGATGTACACCGGGAAGTCCGGACAGGAGCGGACCATGTGCTGCTCTTTGATTTCCCGGATGAAATACAGTAGCTCCTGCGTGCGGCCCACGGCGAAGGAGGGGATGATGACATTGCCGCCCCGGGCCATGGTCTCGTCAATGATGCGGGCCAGATTGTCGGTGTAGGCCCAGCTCTCCGGGTGGTTCCGGTCGCCGTAGGTGGATTCCATCACCACATAATCCGCCCCGGTGATCTGCACGGGGTCCCGGATGACGGGCTGGTTGATGTTGCCGATGTCCCCGGAGAAGACGATGCTCTTTTTCACGCCGTTTTCCGTCAGGTCCATGATGATGAACGAGGAGCCCAGGAGATGGCCCGCGTCGGTGAACTCCACCTCCACCCCCTCGCACAGCTGGACGAACTGGCCGTATTCGCAGGTGGTCATGAACTCCGAGACCCGCTCCGCGTCCTCCACGGTGTACAGGGGCTCGGTTTTGGGAGAGCCGGAACGCTCGCCCTTGCGGTTTTTCCACTCCGCGTCCTGTTCCTGAATGTGGGCGGAGTCCAGCAGCATGATCTCCAGCAGCTGGGCGGTGAGGCGGGTGGTGAGAATGCGGCCCTGGAAGCCCTGCTTAATCAGCATGGGAATCCGGCCGGAGTGGTCGATGTGGGCATGGGTTACCAACACGAAGTCGATGGTATTGGCGGCGAAGGGAAACTCGCCGTTGCTGACCTCGTCCCGGCCCTGCTGCAAACCGCAGTCGATGAGAATGCGCTTGCCGTTGATGTCCAGGCAGTGGCAGCTGCCGGTGACGCATTGGTCCGCGCCGTAAAAGCTGAGCTTCATATAGGGGCCCTCCTTATCATGGTCTGCCTCTGGTCTTGATAAAAACATGATAGCACATTTCGACGGAATATACAATGAGCAAACCAATTTTTTTGCCGGACTTGGAGGAAACGTCCAGTGAGAGAACAGATCTGTGCGGAGGCGGCGGGGGAGGGCGGCGGTGTGGGAAAGCCGCCGGGCGGGGAACGGCGGCCGTTTTGTGAACTTTTTTTGGAGATTCCCGATTTCCTTTGCATTCCAGGGAAAACTGTGGTAAGCTATGCTTGTTTTTCTATGAATATTTTTATCTTCCCCCTTGGGGAAGCTTGAAATCAGAAAGGAAGTTTCAAACGATCATGGGTCTGATGCAGAAAATTTTCGGCGACTACAGCTCCCGGGAACTGAAATCCATTTACCCCATCGTGGACAAAATTGAGTCTATGGCCAACGATTACAAGGCCATGACGGACGCCCAGCTTCAGGCGAAGACGGCGGAATTCCAGGAGCGCCTTGCAAACGGAGAGACGCTGGACGACATCCTTCCGGAGGCCTTCGCCACCGTTCGGGAGGCGTCGGACCGGGTATTGGGTCTCAGGCCCTACCGGGTGCAGCTGGTGGGCGGCATCGTCCTTCACCAGGGCCGGATCGCCGAGATGAAGACCGGCGAGGGCAAGACGCTGGTGGCCACTCTGCCCGCCTATCTCAACGCTCTGGCGGGGAAGGGCGTCCACATCGTCACTGTCAACGACTACCTGGCCAAGCGTGACTCGGAGTGGATGGGCAAGGTTCACCGCTTCCTGGGGCTGAAGGTGGGCCTCATCGTCCACGGCCTGACTTCCAAGCAGCGCCAGGAGGCTTATGCCGCCGATATCACCTACGGCACCAACAACGAGATGGGCTTCGACTACCTCCGGGACAATATGTGCATCTACGCCTCGGAGCTGGTCCAGCGGGGTCATGCCTTCGCCATCGTGGACGAGGTGGACTCCATCCTCATCGACGAGGCCCGGACGCCCCTCATCATCTCCGGCCAGGGGGAGAAGTCCACCCAGATGTACGATATGACGGAGATGTTTGTGTCCAAGCTCAAAAAGCAGGTGGTGGTCCAGGTGGACAATAAAGAGGAAGAGGCCGCCGACATCGACGCGGATTACGTGGTGGACGAGAAGGCCAAAACCGCCACCCTCACCGCCCGGGGCATCGCCAAGGCGGAGGAGTATTTCCATGTGGAGAATCTCTCCGACCCCTCCAATTCCACCATCAGCCACCATATCAATCAGGCCCTCAAGGCCCACGGCACCATGAAGCGGGACATCGACTATGTGGTGAAGGACGGCGAAGTCATTATCGTGGACGAGTTCACCGGCCGCCTCATGTTTGGCCGGCGGTATTCCAACGGCCTCCACCAGGCCATCGAGGCTAAGGAGCATGTCAACGTCAACAGTGAGAACCGGACCCTGGCCACCATCACCTTCCAGAACTATTTCCGGCTTTACGACAAGCTCTCCGGCATGACCGGAACGGCCATGACGGAGCAGGAGGAGTTCGGCACCATCTACAACCTGGACATCATCGAGATTCCCACCAACCGCCCCAACCAGAGAGACGACCACCATGACGTGGTCTACAAGACGGAGGCGGGGAAGTTCCGGGCCGTGATCCAGCAGATCAAGGAGTGCCATGAGAAGGGACAGCCGGTTCTGGTGGGCACCGTGTCCATTGAGAAAAACGAGCTTCTCAGCAAGCTCCTGGCCCGGGAGGGCATCAAGCACAACCTCCTCAACGCCAAGAACCACGAGAAGGAGGCGGAGATCGTCGCCCAGGCGGGCAAGCTGGGGGCCGTCACCGTGGCCACCAACATGGCGGGCCGCGGCACCGATATCATGCTGGGAGGCAACGCCGAGTATCTGGCCCGGGCGGACCTGACCAAGGCGGGCTACTCTGACGAGGTGATTACCGACGCCACTGGCTACGCCGATACCGACAACCAGGAAATCCTGGAGGCGCGGAAGCTCTTTGCGGAGAAGCTGGCCCAGCACAAGGCGGAGATTGCCAGCGAGGCGGATCAGGTCCGGGAGGCCGGAGGCCTGTTCATCATCGGCACGGAGCGCCACGAGTCCCGCCGGATTGACAACCAGCTCCGGGGCCGTGCCGGCCGCCAGGGCGACCCCGGCGAGACCCGGTTCTATATCTCCCTGGAGGACGACCTGATGCGCCTCTTCGGCGGGGACCGGATTACCAATATGATGGAGCGCTTCGATCTGGACGAGGACACGCCCATTGAGAACCGGATGCTGACCAAGGCCATTGAGAACGCCCAGACCACCGTGGAGTCCCGGAATTTCCAGTCCCGGAAATCTGTGCTGGAGTACGACGATGTGATGAACAAGCAGCGGGAGCTGATTTACGGGCAGCGCCGCCAGGTGCTGGACGGCATGGACATCAAGGACACTGTGCTGAACATGATGCGCACCTCCATCAGCAACCACGTGGGGCTGTCCTTCGGCGAGCACCAGCATCTGGACGCCGCCGGATACCGGGAGATGCTCCGGGGACTTGAGGGCATGTACTTCGCCAAGGGCGCGGTGAACATTTCGGAGACGGAGGCGGCCCAGAAGGGGCAGGAGGAGCTTGACCAGGCCTTTATCGCTGCCGCCGAGAGTTTCTACGAGGCCAAGGAGGCGGAGATCACCACCCCCATCATGCGGGAGCTGGAGCGGGTCATTATGCTCCGGGTGGTGGACGAGTACTGGATGGACCACATCGACGCCATGGACGACTTGAAGCAGGGCATCCGGCTTCAGGCCTACGGCAACAACAACCCGGTGGACGTCTACAAGCGGGAGTCCCTGGATATGTTTGAGGAGATGATCGCCGCCATCCAGGACGAGACCGTCCGGCGGCTGTACTCCGTGCGCCTGCGCAAGGACGAGGAGGTCAAGCGGGAGCGGGTGGCCAAGGGCATGGTGGAGAATGTGGGAGGCGATGGGACGAAACCCAGAAAGCAGCCCATCAAGGTCGTTAAGATTGGGCGGAATGATCCCTGCCCCTGCGGCAGCGGACTGAAATGGAAGAAGTGTACTTGCCCGGAGTACCATCAGAACTGATGGATGGGATTTTGTCCTGACGGGCGGGGAGGCTTCCGCCGGAAAGACGGCCGGTCCTTTTCCTCTGTGACTTTTTGGAGGTTTGGATGAACTCAAACGTCTGTGATTTGAAACGCGAAGGGGGGAATTCCATGCCCTTTGAGACCCATGAAGAACATGGCTTGGTTTGGTTTGGCGCTTCCATTCTAAAGGGCGTCCGCCACGGGTTTTCCACCCGCCTGGGGGGCGCCTCCCCGGCCCCTTGGGACAGCTTGAACCTCCGCCCCGGCATGGGGGACGGGCGGGATGCTCTGCTGGAGAATTACCGCCGCTTCTGCGCCGTCATTGGGGCAGACCCGGAGCGGACCGTCCTCTCCCGGCAGGTCCATGAGACCAACGTCCGGGCCTGTACGGAGGCCGACGCCGGGAAGGGCCTCTTCCGGGAGCGGGACTATGACAGCGCCGACGCCTTGATTACCAACGTGCCGGGGCTGACCCTGTTCGTCTTTTCCGCCGACTGCGGCACCGTGCTGCTCCACGACCCGGATTCCGGGGCCGTGGGGGCCGCCCACGCCGGGTGGCGGGGCTGCGCCGGGGGCATTGTGGAAAAGACCGTCCAAGAGATGGGACGGCTTTACGGCGCGAAGCCGGAGCGCCTGCGGGCCGCCCTGGGGCCCTGCATCGGGCAGTGCTGTTTTGAAAGCGACGAGGACGTCCCCGCCGCCATGCGGGAAGCCCTGGGGCAGGAGGCGGAGCCGTATCTGGAGAAGCGGGGGCCCAAGTGGCACGTGGACCTGGAGGGGCTGAACCGCCAATGGCTGCTGCGGGCGGGGGTCCTGCCGGAGAACATTGAGTCTTCCGGCCTCTGCACCGCCTGCCGCGGGGATCTGTTCTGGTCCCACCGGAAGCTGGGGGAGGCCCGGGGCGTCCAGTGCGCGGCGATTGCCGCCGGGAATTGAACGCGAGGAAATCGGGAGTCAGGGATTGGCGGGTTCGATCCCTGATTCCTTGTCCGTTGAGGTAGACGAGGTAAACTATGAAAAAACGCCTGCGCACTGTGACGTCGCTGCTGCTGCTCCTGACGCTGCTCACCGGCTGCTGGCAGGAGGAGACGCCGGAGGAAGAGGCCGACGTGCTGCCCCCCATGCAGGAGGAGACGGCGGCGAAGGAGGACGAGCCGCTTCTGCCGGAGCGTTTCGCCCTGCCCTATACGCCGGAGCAGACTTTGGACCCCATCGCCTGCCCCGACGGGATGCAGCAGGTGGCGGCGTCGCTGCTGTATGAGGGGCTGTTTCGCCTGGATGGGAACTTCGAGCCCCAGCTGAGCCTGTGTATCAGCTATACCTGCGACGCAGAGGCCAGCCGGTATGTCTTCACCCTGCGGGAGGGCGTCCAGTTTTCCGACGGCACTCCGCTGACGGGGCGGGATGTGCGATCTTCCCTGGAGCGGGCCCGGCAGTCTGAGCGCTACCGGAGCCGTTTGGGAAAGATTTCCTCCATCAGCGCCGGAGAGAACACGGTGACCATTGCGCTGAACGGCCCTGACACCGCCCTTCCGGCTTTGCTGGACATCCCCATTGTCAAGTCCGGCACCCACCAGGATGCCGCTCCCATTGGCACGGGACCTTATTTCTACGTGGAGGAGGAGAGCGGAGCCTGGCTCATTGCCAACCAGTCCTGGTGGAGAGGCGGAGGGCAGCCCGTGGACCGGATTGCCCTGGTGGAGGCCTCGGACCCGGACGCCATGCTTTACCGCTTTTCCTCGCATGAGGTTCAGCTGATTGCGGTGGACCTGACCGGCGTGCTGCCAGTCAGCACCACCGGCAGCGTGGGCTGCCTGGACGCGGAGACCACGGTATTGCAGTATGTGGGCTGCAACACCGCCCGAGCGCCGCTGGACAGCCCGTCCCTCCGGCGGGCTCTGTGGTCGGGAATCAACCGGGCCAATGTGGCCGGCGCCTTTCTCTCCGGCCATGGCAGCGCCGCGGAGTTTCCGGTGTCTCCCGCCTCCTCTCTTTATCCGGCGGACCTGGAGGAGCGCTATTCCCCGGACGGCTTTGCTGCCGCCCTGGGGGAGAGCGGCTACGTCGCGGAGCGGCCGCTGGTGCTGCTGGTAAATGAGGAGAACAGCTTCAAGCGGGCCATCGCGGACTATCTGGCGGAGACCTGGACCGCCGGGGGCCTGCCGGTGGAGGCCCAGGCGCTTCCCTGGGAGGAATACGCCGCCGCTCTGGCCGCCGGGGACTTTGATCTCTATTACGGAGAGACCCGCCTCACCGCCGGCTGGGACCTCTCCAGCCTCCTGACTCCGGGGGGAGCGCTGAACTATGGCCACTGGTCCGACCCGGCGGCCACGCAGTATCTGGCGGAGTTCGCCGCGGCGGAGAACCGTGGGGCCGCCATGCGGAACCTCTGCGCCTATCTGAAAGAACAGGCGCCCATTCTGCCGGTCTGCTTCAAATCCACCTCCGTGCTGACCCAGGCGGACGTGGTGCAGGGACTGGAACCCACGGCGGCGGAACCGTTTTATAATCTGGGGCAGTGTACCATTGCGCTGCAGGGAGATTGAACCGCCGCTTCGAGGGGTAAGCTGCCGGTTTTTGGAGAAAGCCTCTTGAAATGCGGAAGGGTTTGCCGTAAAATAGGGGAAAACTTCCCCTGCTGAAGAAGGAGAAAGCCGTTATGCGCGTAATCACAGGCTCCGCCAGGGGCCGCCGCCTGCTGGAGCTGGAGGGAATGGAGACCCGCCCCACCACCGATCGGGTGAAGGAGGGGGTTTTCAGCGCCCTGCAATTTGAGATTGAGGGACGGCGGGTGCTGGACCTCTTCGCTGGAACCGGGCAGATGGGCATTGAATGCCTGAGCCGGGGAGCGGCCTTCGCCGTCTTTGTGGACCGGCGGAAGGACGCAGCGGAGCTGGTGCGGAAGAATCTGGCCCTGACGGAGCTGGCGGACCGGGGAAGGGTGGTCAACGGGGACTCAATGGAGTTTTTGGCGGGGACGAGAGAGGGGTTCGACCTGGTGTTTCTGGACCCGCCCTATGTCTCGGGCCTTTTGGAACAGGCGCTGCCGCGTCTCACCGCGCCAGGATTTGACATTCTCAATCCTTATGGTATAATCGTAGCGGAACATCCGGCGGACCGGGTGCCGCCGTCTCCCGCCCATTGCCGCCTCCAGCGGACCTATCGCTATGGCAAGATTGCCGTGACGATCTTCCGGCGGGAGGGAACTGACGGAAATAACGAGGGATCAGCCCATGAAAACAGCCATCTGCTCCGGCAGCTTTGACCCCATTACCCTGGGCCATCTGGATATCATCCGGCGGACCGCCGCCTGTTTTGACCAGGTTTGGGTCTGTGTCAGCCCCAATGCGGAAAAGCGAAACCAGATGTTTACCCCGGAGCAGAAACTTCAGCTTGTCCGCACCGCCGTGGCGGACCTGCCCCATGTGGAGGCGGAGCTCTGGCCCGGCCTGCTGGCGGATTACGCCAGGGCCCACGGGGCCTGTGCCATCGTGCGGGGCGTCCGCAATGGAACGGACTTTGACTTGGAGTACCAAATGGCTCTGATCAACCGGGGAATCTGCCCGGGACTGGAGACCATGCTGCTGCCCGCCAGCGCTGCCTACCAGCATTTCAGTTCCTCCATGGCGAGGGAAATGATCCGCTACTGTCAGCCGCTGGAGAAGTATTTGCCCGCGTCCATTATCCCCCTTGTGGAGGATATGAGAGAAAAGAAGGGAGGATAACACCACATGGCCAATGATATCAACCGCCTGATCGACATGATTTATGAGCGGATCGAGGATGCCAAGGCCCCCGCCCTGAAGCCCAGCATGAGCATTGTGGACCGGGACGAGCTGCTGGATTTGCTGGACGAGCTCCGGGCGCAGCTTCCGGCGGAGGTGAAGCGGGCCCAGGAGCTGCTGGCCGCCCGGGAGAAATTTGTGGAGGACGCCAAGCGGGACGTGGAGCGCATGATGCGTCAGGCGGAGCTGGAGGCGAAGACTAAAATTTCCGAGAGCGAAGTGATGTACGCGGCCCGGGAAAAGGCCCGCCAGATTGTCACCAAGGCGGAGGAACGCTCCCGCCAGCTCTATCAGGTGGCAAACGGTTACGCCGAGGACGCCCTGGCTCGGACGGAGGAGGCGGTGCAGGCCGCGCTGGATGAGGTGAAGCAGTCCCGTGTCCGGTTCCGCGCGGCGTCCAACGCCAAAATGCAGGAGCAGCGGCAGAAGTTAGAGCAGAAAAACGATGAGAATAATGGTTAAGTTTACATAAAATTAAAAAAATTTTGTACAAATTGCCGGAGAAGATGTTGAAAGAGCGGCGGCTGGTACTGGATATGGATTGAAAACTGGAGAAAGAGCCCTCATCGGAGCAAAACGATGCTTCGATGGGGGTTTTTTATTTTACGAAGGGGGAGGCGAAAAAAGTAGAACGATCGTTTTAGTTTTTAGAAAATGGGAGGAAAAGAGAGGATTTTGAAGAATATGTCTCATTTTCTGTCGAAAAAAAATCCTTGCTTTTCAAAGCAGTTTTCCGTATACTAGAAAAGACAGGTGGGGAAAAGTGGGTAATAGAGGTACCAAAGTGGTGCAGAACCCCATCTCATCCCAAAAGGGGGGGAAGGGGGGCGGCTTTATGGCAAGGCTGATGGGCAAGTCCAATAACAACATCGACGCCAAGGGCCGCCTGGTAATTCCCTCCACCATGCGGGAGGCTTTGGGCGATACTTTTTATATCACCATCGGCGCCGAACATTGTCTGACAATCTACCCTCAGGACAAATGGGAGCAGATGTCTGACGAGATGGAAGAGCTGACCTACACGGAGAAAAGGGCTTTGGATTTGCTGTACGCCAATGTGGTGCAGTGCGAGCCTGACGGGCAGGGGCGGGTACAGATTCGCGCCGATCTGCGGGACTACGCGGGGCTGCGGAAGACCTGCACCATTGTGGGCCTGAATACGTTTGCGGAAATCTGGGACGAGGAGACCTGGACGGCCCGGGAACAGAGGATGCTCAACGAGGTGGATATGGCCGCGGCTATGGACGCTCTGGCCCGTGCCCGCCGGAACAGGGGGTGACGCGCCTGTGGAGTATATACATAAGCCGGTTTTGCTGGATGAGTGTATCGAGGCACTGCATATCCGCCCGGACGGAACCTATGTGGACGGCACATTGGGCCGGGCGGGACATTCCCGGGAGATCGCCCGGCGGCTGACCGCCGGCCGCCTCATCTGCATTGACCGGGACGCCGCCGCCATTGAGGCGGCGAAGGAGCGGCTGGCCCCTTGGATGGACCGTGTGACGCTGATTCACAGCAACTTTTCGGAGCTGGACGGCGTCCTGACGGATGTGGACGGGGCGGACGGAATGCTGTTTGACCTGGGCGTGTCCTCTCCGCAGCTGGACGATCCGGAGCGGGGCTTTTCCTATCAGAAGGACGCGCCTTTGGACATGCGGATGGACCGCTCCGCGCCGTTGACGGCCCGGGAGGTGGTCAACGCCTGGAGCTATGAGGAGCTCCGGCGGATGTTATACGACTTTGGCGAGGAGCGCTGTGCCCCCGCCATTGCCCGCGCCATTGTAAGGGCCCGGGAAAGCGGGCCGATTGAGACGACGCTGGAACTGGTGGATATCATCAAATCCGCCATGCCCCCGGCGGCCCTGCGGGAGAAGCAGCACCCCGCCAAGCGGAGCTTTCAGGCCATCCGCATCGCCGTCAACGGTGAGCTGGACGCGCTGCCTCCTATGCTGAAGGCGGCGGCGGACAAGCTCCGCCCCGGCGGGCGGCTGGCGGTGATTACCTTCCACTCTCTGGAGGACCGTATTGTCAAACGGACGTTGCGGGAGCTGGCGCAGGGCTGTACCTGCCCGCCGAATTTCCCGGTGTGCGTGTGCGGGAAGAAGCCGCTGCTGCGGCTGCATAAACCCGTCACCCCCAGCCCGGCGGAGGTGGAGGAAAACCCCAGAGCGAGAAGCGCCCGCCTTCGGGCGGCGGAAAAGCTGGAGACTTTGAAACTGTAAGCGCCCAACCCTAGGGCCTGTGCCCCGTGGGGGCGGATTGAGATTGGAAGGGAGGCAGCTCCATGGCGGCAGCGGCACGGGACATGCGGTATCGCGGAAGGCAGACGGTCAGCGGCAGTCTGGCCTATGACTTGGACTATGCGGTCCGCGAGCGGGAGCTGCGCCATGCGGGAGAGGCCCCCAAGGTACGAAAAGAGGCCAAGGTTCACGCCGCGCCGGCGGTTCAGGTGCGGGAACGGCAGTATGTGTCCCCCCTGGCGGTGCTGAGCATTGCGGCGGTGATGGCCCTGGCCATGCTGGTGCTGATGAATTATGTACAGCTGACGCGGCTCTCTGCGGAGACCGTGAAGCTGCAAAATCAATTGGCGGAGCTGGAGACGGAGAATGTGCATCTGACCGCCCAATACCAGCAGATGTTTGATATGGCCTCGGTGAAGGAGGCGGCGGAGGCCTTTGGTATGGCCAAGCCCAGCAGCACCCAGATGAGCCATTTGGATTTGTCGGAAGGAGATTCCGCCGTAGCGTATCAGCAGAAGGAGCCCGGGCTGTTCAGCCGGATTCTCTCGTCCCTCCACGGGGGCGTTTACGCGGTGGTGGAATATTTCGATTGACCGCCGCACTATAATGAGCTGACAAAATCCTTCGGCCCTGTTTGAGCTTCGGTTGTTCAATGTCGAACGATTTTTAACGAAACCAGCGCGTCCCCTGGGGCGGCTTCCGCCTCAGGGCCCTTTCGGCAGATTGCGGACACGGTCTGAAGCTCCAAGATACAAAGAATTCGGACGGCTCCTGCCGCCCGGAGGGGAGCGGGAAGACAGGTCTTCTTGCTCCCTTGTTTCATTCCCGTTTCAGTTTCCATATTCAGGAGGAAAAAGCATGGCGAACCGTTCCCAGAATCCCCCCCCATCCCACAGGAAAAGCGAATCCGCCCGCCGGGCCAATCAGATCATCCGGGGACGGACGCTGCTGATGATGCTGCTTTTGGGCGTGGGCACCTTCCTGCTGCTGTTCTGGAAGCTTTATGACCTTCAGATCAACCAGTATGAGGAGATGCAGGCCCGGGCCGTGCACCAGCAGACCCGGGAGACCGCCGTTACTGCCTCCAGAGGGACCATCTACGACAAGAACCACAACATTCTGGCCAGCTCCACCACAGCGGAGACGGTGTTCATTGACCCCCTGCGGATTGACCGCTTCGTCACCGCGCAGCAGAAAACCCAGGACGAGGCGGCGGCCAGGGCCCTGGAAAAAGGGGAGACCTATACCCGCCAGCCCATCTTGGACCAGAGCTACATTGCCCGGGGACTCAGCCGCATCCTGGAGATGGACCAGGAGAAGATCGAGAAGGAGATGGAAAAGACCAGCTACGAGTACATCGTGCTCCGCAACAAGACGGAGAAGGAGATCGCTGACGAGATTCGAAGATTCGTCAACGGGCAGATTGACGAGGAGGGGAACGAGGTTCCGGAAAAGGAACAGCGCACCATCACCGGCGTTTTCCTGGAGCCGGACTCCAAGCGGTATTACCCCTATAACGCCATGGCCGCCAACATCATTGGCTTTGTCAACTCGGAGAACAAGGGCAGCGTGGGCCTGGAGGCCAAGTATGACGGCGACCTCTCCGGTACCGCCGGCATGACGGTCTCCGCCAAGAACAACCGCAATCAGCCTCTGCTGTTCCAGTACGAGCAGTACTTCGACGCGGAGAACGGCAGCGACTTGGTGCTGACTCTGGACATCAATGTCCAGATCGCCCTGGAGAAGGGTATTGAAAGCATGCTCAGTAAGTTTGACGCCGCCAACGGCGGCACCGGCATCGTCATGGACGTGAACTCCGGGGCGCTCTTGGGCATGGCCTCCTATCCCAACTACGACTCCAATCAGCCCGGCGTTCTCTACGACGAGAAGCTGAAAAGCAAGTTGGATAAACAGCTGGCGGAGATCGAAAAGAACCGGGACCAATACGAGGCGCAGGACGCTGCGGCAGCGGCCGCAAGAGAGGCGGCGGGTGTGGAGGAGGACGAGAAAGAGCGGGTGAGCGCCTATGAACAGGCGGTGACCAAGGCCAAGACCGACACCATGCAGAGCCAGTGGCGCAACAAATGCGTCGACTCCACCTACGAGCCGGGCTCCACCTTCAAGCCCATCACCCTGGCGGCGGCGCTGGAGGAGGGCGTCATCAACATGAACTCCACCTACGAGTGCTCCGGCTCCGTCATGGTCAAAGGCTGGGATAAACCCTTTAACTGCTCCCGCACCTCCGGTCACGGACATCAGGTTCTGAAGGAGGCGGTGGGGAACTCCTGCAACCCGGCTTTCATCAAGATCGGCCAGACCCTGGGTACCAGCAAGTTCTATGAGTACCTCAAATCCTTCGGATTGATGGAAAAGACCGGCGTGGACATGATCGGTGAGGTGCAGGGCATCTTTGCCGATGAGAAGAACTTCAACTCCAATCTGGTCTCCCTGGCCTCTTATTCCTTCGGCCAGACCTTCAACGTTACGCCCCTGGAGCTGATCCGGGCTCAGGCGGCCTGCGTCAACGGGGGATACCTCTACGAGCCCTACGTGGTGGAGCAGGTGCTGGACAGCGAGGGCAATATTCTCCGGCAGCATGAGACCAAGTGCATCCGGCAGGTCATCAGCGAGGAGACCTCCGCCACGGTCCGGGAGTGCCTGGAGTATGTGGTGGCCTCCGGCACCGGAAGGAACGGCCAGGTGGCGGGCTACCGCATCGGCGGCAAGACCGGCACGGCCGACAAAACCGGCACCCGAACTGCCAGCAACCCCAAGGGAGACATCGTGGTGTCCTTCATGTGCTTCGCTCCGGCGGACGACCCGCAGTACATTATGCTGATCACCATGGATACGCCCAGCCGTACCACGGGGACCTTCCCCTCCGGCGGCAATATGGTGGCGCCCACGGCCAGCCAGATCATGAGTGAAATTCTCCCCGTTCTGGGCGTGGAACCGGACTACACCGCCGCCCAGCTGGCGGGAGCCGACGCCGCCGTGCCTAACGTGGTGGGGCAGGACCTGGAGACCGCCAAGAGCCGGCTGGAGAATGCGGGCTTTGCCTTCCGCGCCGTGGGCAATGGCACGGAGGTCACCGCGCAGACCCCCGAGGGCGGCGCCATCGTACCCAACAACGCCTCCATCGTCCTCTATCTGGGGGAGGAGAAGAACAACGATCTTCGGACCGTGCCCAATGTGGTGGGTATGACCGCCGCCGAGGCCAACCAGGCGCTGACCAACGCGGGGCTCATCATGCGGGTGGCAGGCACCACCAGTACAAACTCCGGCAACGTGCGGGCCATTTCCCAGGACCGCGGAGAGGGGACCGAGCTGGCTCCGGGCAGCGTGGTTACCGTCCGGTTTGGCGACAGCTCCGTCCGGGACTGACCGTTCCCGGAGGAAGACCGGCAGGGGACGTTTGCCGCTCATGGAGGGCGTGGATGCGTTCCGCTGAGGCAGATGTCCGGAAAAGCGGCGGCAAGGACGCTGACAGCAGTTTTTGCCTGATTTTCGACAGTATATGCCGTATACATTGCGTTTTATCTGGGTTACAATGGCCAAGAACGTATGATGCGGGATGGAGGTTTTACAAATATGAAGCTGAAAGAACTGCTGGCGGGATTGGAAATCCGCTCCGCCGCAGCGGACATGGAGATGGAAATTGCCGGCGTCTGCTATGATTCCCGGCAGGTGCGGTCCGGCGACCTCTTTGTCGCCCTCAGCGGCTATACAGTGGACGGACACCGTTTTATTCCCCAGGCCATGGCCGCCGGAGCGGCGGCGGTGCTGTGCCAGACTCCGCCGGAGGGGGAGACGCCCTACGTACAGACGGCGGATTCCCGTCGGGCGCTGGCAGTGGTGGGGGCCAATTTCTTCGGCCATCCGGCCAGGGCCATGACTATGGTGGGCATCACCGGCACCAACGGAAAGACCACCAGCACCTACCTGCTGAAGGCGATTTTGGAGGCCAGGGGCGAAAAGGTGGGATTGATCGGCACAAACCAGAATATGATTGGAGCAGAGATACTGCCCACGGAACGGACCACGCCGGAGTCCTTTGAGCTCCAGAAGCTCTTCGCCCGGATGCGGGATGCGGGCTGCACCTATGTGGTGATGGAGGTCTCCTCTCATGCCCTGACGCTGGACCGGGTTTACGGCGTTCATTACGCGGCGGGAGTTTTCACCAACCTGACCCAGGATCATTTGGATTTCCACCAGACCATGGAGGCCTATTGCGACGCCAAGGCCATCCTGTTCCAAAACTGCGCCGCCGGCGTTGTCAACGCCGCCGACCCCTGGACGCCCCGTCTGACGGAACACGCGTCCTGCAAGCTCTTCACCTACGCCAGCGCCGGAGAGGCGGATCTCCAATGCGAGGGCGTGGTCCTGGCGGCGGATCATGTCGCCTTCACCGCCGTGCGCGGGGAAGAACGGGTTCCCGTCCGGGTGAACATTCCCGGGCATTTCATGGTAGACAACGCCCTGGGCGTTTTGGCTGCCGCCCTGGCTCTGGGAATTCCCCTGGAGGAGAGCGCTGCCGTCCTGGCCCGCGTGCCCCATGTGAAGGGCCGGGTGGAGGTGGTTCCCACGCCGGGGAAGGACTACACCGTCCTGATTGATTATGCCCACAGCCCCGACAGTCTGGAAAACGTCCTCACCACCGTGAAGGGATTTGCCAAAGGGCGGACCGTGGCGCTGTTCGGCTGCGGCGGGGACCGGGACAAAGTCAAACGGCCCAAGATGGGCCGCATTGCCGCCGGGACGGCGGACTTTGTGATCGTCACCACCGACAACCCCAGGACGGAGCGTCCGGCGGACATCATCGCGGATATCCTGCCGGGGATGGAGGGGACGGAGACGCCCTGCAAGGTGGTGGAGGACCGGGTGGAGGCCATCCATTGGGCCCTGGACCACGCGGAGGCGGGGGATGTGATTGTCCTCTGCGGCAAGGGCCACGAGACCTATCAGGAGGTAGGCTGCGAGAAGCGGCACATGGACGAGCGGGAGATCGTCGCGGATTACTTGAATAAGTGAGAAAGTACGCCTGTACAAAATCGGGCGGGGAGAGGGAGAAATATGGTTGTTACGCTGCTGCTGGCCATGGGCGTCAGCTTTCTGCTGACCCTGGTGCTGGGAAAATTCGTCATTGCGGAGCTTCGAAAGCTGAAGGCGGGACAGGAAATCCGGAAGGAAGGTCCCGCCTGGCACGCCGGAAAGGCGGGCACGCCCACAATGGGCGGTATTATGTTCATTGTTGGTTCCGGCGTCACGGCCTTCCTCATGGGCTGGGAGCCCATGCTGCGAGGGGAATTTGCCCATCTCTACGTCTATCTGTTCGCGCTGATTTTCGGATTGATCGGCTTTGTGGACGACTACCGCAAGGTTCGCCAGCACCAGAACGAAGGGTTGACGGCCAAGCAGAAGTTCATGCTCCAACTGGCGGCCGCCGTGCTGTTTCTCAGCCTGATGCGCTATGAAGGGCTGCTGACCAACCAGCTCTATGTGCCGTTTTTCAACGTGACCTTCACGGTGAACTGGATTCTCTATCTGGCCTTTGCCGCCTTTGTCATCGTGGGCTGCGTCAACGCCGTAAATCTCACCGACGGCATCGACGGGCAATCCTCCAGCGTTACCTTTGTGGTGATGGTGTTCTTCACCGCCGCCGCCGCTTTGTGGAAGATGATGCCCCTGGCCCTGTTCCCGGCGGCCTTGGCAGGGGGATTGGCGGCCTTCTTCTGCTATAATCACCATCCCGCCAAGGTCTTTATGGGAGACACCGGCAGCCTCTTTATGGGCGGTGCGGTGGCGGCTCTGGCCTTTGCCATGGATATGCCTCTGATTTTGATTCTGGTGGGAATCATCTACATCCTGGAGACCCTGTCCGATATTATCCAGGTGACGTATTTTAAGGTCACCCACGGCAAGCGCTTTTTCAAAATGGCCCCGCTGCATCACCATCTGGAGCTCTCCGGCTGGAGCGAGGCAAAGCTGGTGACGGTGTTCTCCAGTGTGACGGCTCTCTTCTGCATTCTGGCCTGGCTCGGCATTCAGGGGAGATATTGATAGAGTCAAATTTCGAAGCAGAGGAGGAACCCTATGGCGTCCCGTAACAGCTCCGCCGCCCGGCGGGAGCCGCCCCGGCCTCAGCGCCGTCCGGAGTCTCAGCGCCGCCCGGCGCAGGCACGGAGAAAGCCGGTCCAGCAGCGTCCGGCGCAGGCGCGGGGAAAAGCGGCCCAGCAGCGCCCGGCGAAGCCCCGGCAGAGTGTCGCCATACCATTTCCCGTTCCCCAGCAGCGGCCCCGCCGCCGTCCTCTGAGCCGAGAGGAGGCCCAGCGCCGCCAGGAGCAGCGCCTGCGCCAGCAGGCCCTGGAAGAGGAGAGCCGGGAACTGGCCAAGGGCCCCATTGATCTGCCCTTTTGCCTTCTGGTGCTGCTGCTGACGGCCATTGGCCTTGTCATGCTGCTTTCCGCCAGCTTCCCCTCTGCTTATTACACCACCAAGAAAAACGACCCGACATACTATTTTGTCCGTCAGGCGGTGTTCGCCATGATGGGCATCGCGGCCATGCTTTTCATCGGCAAGATCAACTACCAGCGCTTCCGGGGCGTGGCGAAGACGCTGCTGTACGTCTCCATCGTCCTTTTGATTCTGGTCATCATTCCCCACAACCCCCTGGCGGTCACCCGCAACAACGCGACCCGCTGGCTGGGCGTGGGCGAGCTCTTCACCTTTCAGCCCTCGGAGATTGCCAAGATGGCGGTGGTCATCTATTTCTCCGACAGCATATCCAGGAAGAAAGACATGATGCGGACCTTCCGCTACGGCATCCTGCCCTATGCCATGATCCTGGTGGTGACGGCGGGACTGGTGGCCGTGGAGCCCCACCTCTCCGGCGCGATTTTGATTCTGGGCGTGGGCGCGGCGCTGATGCTGGTGGGGGGGATTAACTGGGCCTGGGTTTTTGGGGCCCTGGGCTCGGCGGCGGGGCTTTTGTACTTCGCCCTGTTCGTCGTGGGCTATAATACCTCCCGCATCCAATACTGGCTGAACCCGTGGGCAGACGCCCAGAACAAGGGCTATCAGCTCTCCCAGAGCTTGATTACCATCGGCTCTGGCGGCCTTCTGGGCGTGGGCCTGGGGAAGAGCCGGCAGAAATTCCTGTTCCTTCCGGAGGAGCACAACGACTTCATCTTCGCCATCATCTGCGAGGAGCTGGGGCTGATTGGAGCCTCCATCATCATGGTGCTGTTCGCGGCGCTGATTCTTCGGGGATATTGGATTGCCCTGCACACCCGCAGCCGGTTCGGCAGTCTTCTGGTGATCGGCGTCACCACCCTGATCGCCATGCAGACGTTTTTGAACATCGGCGTGGTAACGGGACTGCTGCCCACCACCGGCATCTCCCTGCCCTTTTTCAGCTACGGGGGCACGGCCCTGTCGATTCAATTGGCGGAGATGGGGGTAGTGCTGTCGGTCTCGCGGCAGATGCGCCCAACCAAAGCGGGATAGACTTTGTGGAGAAGGACCCCGGCCGGTTCCCCGGACCGCCGGAGGGCCGTTCTTCAAGGAAACGGAGACGTTCGCCATGAGGAAACCCTTACAGCGTGTGATTTTTACCTGCGGCGGCACGGCGGGACATGTGAATCCCGCCATCGCCCTGGCCCAGCTGACTCTGGAGAAGAATCCCCAGGCGCAGATTCTGTTTGTCGGCGCGGAGCGGGGACTGGAAAAGGACCTGGTCCCCCAGGCGGGCTACGACTTCAAGACGGTCCACATCTCCAGCTTTCACCGCTCCTTCAAGCTTGCCGAGATCAAGCACAACGTGATTTCCGTGGGCAATCTCCTCCGGGCCCCGGGGGAGGCCAGAGCCATTCTCCGGGCCTTCCGGCCGGACGCGGTGGTGGGCACGGGGGGCTATGCCAGCTATCCCCTGGTCAAGGCCGCCGCCAAGGCGAATATTCCGGCGGCGGTCCACGAGTCCAACATGGTCCCCGGACTGACCACCCAGATGCTGGAGACCTACGCCGACAAAATCATGGTGGGCTTCGAGTCCTGCCGGAAGCACTACCGCCGCCCGGAGAAGGTAGTGGTGACGGGTACACCGGTGCGGAGCGACTTCTTTTCGATGACAAAGCTCGAGGCCAAGCGGGCCCTGGGCGTGGACGACGGGAGACCGCTGATCGTCTCCTTCTGGGGCTCTCTGGGGGCCTCGGGCATGAACCGCCAAATGGCGGATTTTCTGGCCCTGGAGGCGGCGAAGCAGCCGTTTCACCACATCCACGCCGCCGGGAAACAGGGCTGCCCCCTGATGCTGGAGGCCCTGCGGGAGAAGGGCGTGGACCTGGGAACGCTTCCCTCGCTCCAGCTTCGGGAGTACATTTACGACATGGCCCCCGTCATGCGGGCGGCGGACCTGGTGATCTGCCGGGCGGGGGCTTCCACCATCAGCGAGCTGACGGCGCTGGGAACTCCTGCGCTGATGGTCCCCTCTCCCTATGTGACCAACAACCATCAGGAAAAAAATGCCCGGGCGCTGGAGGAGGCCGGCGGCGCCGCGGTGCTGCTGGAGACGGAGTGCTCCGGTCAGGCGCTGTTTCAGGCCGCCAGCGGCATTCTCCATGACGAGACCCGACGCCAAAGAATGGAAGAAGCCATGTCCGCTCTTGGAATCCGGGACGCGGCGGAGCGCATTTACCAGACGGTGAATGAAATTCGAAAGTAACCAGAAATCCTCCTGGCCCATAGGATGGAGCGTTACACCATTCTTTGAGCGGAGGGACGGAAATGAGCCAGTTAATCATAAGAGGCGGCAGCCGCCTGCGGGGCGAGACCGAGATTCAGGGGGCGAAGAACAGCGTTTTGCCCATACTGGCGGCCACGCTTCTGACGGCGGACCAGGTGGAACTGCGGGGCTGCCCCCGTCTGCGGGACGTGGACGCCTCGGCCCGTATTCTGCGGAGCCTGGGCTGTGAGGCCCGTTGGGAGGGGAACACCTTTTTGGTGGATACCAAGGACCTGAGCGGCTGTGCCGTCTCAGATACGCTGATGCGGGAAATGCGGTCCTCCGCCATCTTCCTGGGAGCCATTCTGGCCCGTTGCGGGCAGGCGGAGCTCAGCTATCCCGGCGGGTGCGAGCTGGGTCCCAGACCCATTGACCTGCACCTCTCGGGCCTGCGGGATTTGGGGGCGGAGATCGACGACGCCGGGGGAACGCTTCATTGCAGGGCCGCCCGGCTTCGGGGAAGGGAGATCGTGCTGAGCCTGCCCTCCGTGGGAGCCACGGAGAATTTGATGCTGGCGGCCTGCGGCGCCTCCGGCGTCACCATCATCGCCAACGCCGCGCGAGAGCCGGAGATCGTGGACCTTCAGAATTTTCTGACCGCCTGCGGGGCCAGGGTTTCCGGCGCGGGGAGCTCCACTGTTACCATTGAGGGCGGACGGGAGCTTCACGGCTGTACTTATACCGTTATGCCGGACCGGATTGCGGCGGCTACGTATCTCTGTGCGGCGGCCTCCGCCGGGGGAGAGGTCTTCCTGCGGGGCGCGAAAGAGGAGCATTTGTCCACGGTTACGGCCATTCTGCGGGAGGCGGGGTGTACCCTCCTCTCCGATGAAAACGGCGTGGCCTGCACATGCCGGGGCCGCATGTCGGCGGTTCGCCCGGTGCGGACGGCCCCCTATCCCGGTTTTCCCACCGACGCCCAGGCCATCCTGATGGCGTCGCTGCTGAAGAGCCGGGGCGCCACGGTGTTTGAAGAGAACATGTTTGAAAACCGATACCGCCATGTGGATGAACTGACCCGCATGGGAGCCGGTATTCGGGTCTCCGGCCGGGTGGCGGTGGTCTCCGGGGTGGAGCATCTCCACGGCGCGCCGGTGCGCTGCACGGACCTTCGGGGCGGGGCGGCGCTGTGCGTGGCGGCTCTGGCGGCGGAGGGGGAGACCGCAGTCTCTGAAATCAGCCACATTGACCGGGGCTACGAGGACCTGGCCCGGGACCTGAGAGCCCTGGGGGCGGATATTGTCCGCGCTGAGAATTGACGGGCGAAAACGTACTTAACCTGAAAGAGAGCGGGGGCCGTCCGCGGCCTTCAGCGGCGGTTCCCAGGGGCGTTTCCTGGGAGACGCCTGGAAGATAGAATTGGAGCGGCAGTCATGGCAAGAAGGAAACATTCGAAGCGGCGTAGGGGAGGGGGGGGATTTCTCTATAAGCTCCTGTCCGTTCTGCTGATCTGCACGGCGATTATCTTGGCCATGACGCTGTTCTTCCGGGTGGACAACATCGTTGTCACAGGGCAGAACCGTTATACGGCGGAGGAGATACAGGCGGCCTGCGGCGTGGAGCTGGGGGCGAATATGTACCTTTTAAACAAATATGACGTACGGCGGAACATCTGGGACCAGCTGCCTTACATTGAAGACATTCGGGTGAACCGGAAGCTGCCGGACACACTGCTGATCGAGGTGCGGGAGAGCGGCCGGCCTTTTGTGCTGATACAGGAGGAGATTGCCTGGCTCATCAGCAGCAGCGGAAAAATTGTGGAGCAGGTCCCGGAGGCAGAGGCTGGACAGTATGGCCTCATCTCCGGCTGCGAGCTGCTGGCGCCCTCGGTGGGATCCTCCATCGCCCTGGCCACGGAATATGCTTCGCAGCAATCCAGCCTTCTGGACCTTCTGGCCGCCTTGGAGAGAGCGGGATTGACGGAGAACGTGGACGGGATTCGTCTGGATGACCTCGGCTGTCTGAAAATGGACTACATCGGCCGCTTCACGGTGCGGATGGCCTACAGCGCGGATTACGACTGGGAGCTGAAGAAGCTGACCGCCACTCTGGAGAGTGAAAAAATTCAGAGCAATATGACCGGAACCATTGATCTGCAGCTGAAGAGCGACGAGGTCAGACTGATTCAAAATGTACGCTGAGTGGAGGTTGGGTCAGGATTTTTTGAGAATTTGCGTCGAAAGTGAAACAGACACTTGACCGGAGAGAAAAAGTGGCATACAATAGAAAAAGAGTGTTATGGGTGCCGGGGACTGGAAAAACGTTCCATAAACCGGCGCCCTGGAGAGAGAACGGAGTCAGCCGGCGGGGCTGAATCCGCGAACATTGCCCGTTTCAAGGGCGGGAATCGTAAATGTACCATCTCTGCCATGGCGCGCATGGCAGGGGTATCCGCACAAATGATAGCAGGAGGCAGCACTATGGCAATTGCTTTGGAAACCAGTCCCGACACCGTTGTAAACATCAAGGTGATCGGTGTGGGCGGCGCTGGAAACAACGTGGTGAACCGCATGGTCAGCTCCGGTACAAAGGGCGTGGACTTTGTGGCGGTGAATACGGACAAGCAGGCGCTGAATATCTCCAGCGCCGCTTACAAAATTCAGATTGGCGAGAAGCTGACCCATGGACAAGGGGCGGGATCGGACCCAGAGGTGGGCCGCAAGTCCGCCGAGGAGAGCCGCAACCAGATTGCCAAGGCCCTGGAGGAGACGGATATGGTCTTCATCACTGCCGGTATGGGCGGCGGCACCGGAACCGGCGCGGCCCCCATTGTGGCGGAGCTGGCCAAGGAGCTGGATATCCTCACGGTGGGCGTGGTGACCAAACCCTTTGGCTTTGAGGGCCGCCGCCGCATGCAGCAGGCCGAGGGCGGCATTGAGGAGCTGCGGACGAAGGTGGATTCTCTGGTCATCATTCCTAACGAGCGGCTCAAGCACGCCACGGACCAGAAAATTACATTTGCCAACGCCTTTGAAATTGCCGACGACGTGCTCCGCCAGGCCGTGCAGTCCATCTCCGATCTGATTCGGGACACCGGCTTCATCAACCTGGATTTTGCTGACGTCACCGCTATTATGAAGGACGCGGGCCTTGCGCACATGGGCGTGGGCCGCGCCGCCGGAAAGGGCAAGGCGGAGGAGGCCGCCAAGATGGCCATTTCCAGTCCCTTGCTGGAGACCAGTATCAACGGCGCCCGGGGCATTTTGATCAATGTGGCCGGTTCTCCCGACATTGGCCTGGAGGAGATCGAGCAGGCTGCCGGACTGGTGCAGGCCTCGGTCCACCCCGACGCCAATACGATTTTCGGCGCTACCTTCGACGAGACGCTGGATGACGAGATTCGCGTGACAGTCATTGCCACCGGCTTTGAAAAGGCCCCCGGTCAGCTGCCCAAGATGGCGGAGGAGGCCGCCAAGACAGAGGAACCGGCCGCCCCGGCGGAGCCTGTGCCGCTGAAGGAGGAGGATGTGCCCAAACCGGAGGTCCCCGAGGATGACCCGTTCGAGGCGATTTTTAACATTTTTAATAAAAGAGACTGACGCGGCCTCAAGAAAAACTATAAGACCCTGGGGGAATTTTCCTCCGGGGTCTTTCTCATGCGTTGCCGCGCCGGAACAGGCAAGCCGCACCATGGAGGCGCTGCCGCTTTTTGCTTGTGCTGAACGCGGAGTTTCGGCAAATGATAAACAGGCCGGAACGCGATCTGCGGATATGTCCGAAAAATGGCTGCGGCTTGGATCGGAGGCGTGTTTCCGGCGAGATGATGGAAAGGGGTGATCTGATTGTATGGACCTTCAAAAATCGCAAAGCGGGCGCTGGGCACCGGGGCGGCGCTGGCGCTTGCGTTTTTGCTGTGCGCCGCAATGCCTGTAGAGGCGGCGGGGCCCAGAATGCTGGTTCCGGTGGGGCATACGGTGGGCATCAAGCTGTTTTCAAGAGGCGTGGTGGTTGTGAAGCTCACGGAAGGCGGGACTCCCGCCAGAGAATGCGGTCTCCGGACGGGGGACGTGATCGTGGAGTGCGGAGGCAGCGCGGTGACGTCCACAGAGCAGTTCCAGTCCCTGCTGCAAAAAAGCGGCGGCAGCGCCGCAGATTTGCAGATCAACCGGAATGGCAACCAGGTGACGCTTTCGGTGGAGCCTGCCCAGAACGAGCAGGGCGTCTATTGCATTGGCGCCTGGATTCGGGACAGCATGGCGGGAATTGGTACGATGACGTATTATGACCCGGCCACCGGCGTCTTCGGCGCGTTGGGCCACGGCGTTACGGACACGGACACAGCGCTGTTGATGCCCTTCTCCAACGGGTCCATCCTGCCCTCTACAGTGAAAGCGGTGAAGCGGGGGGAGGTTGGTTCCGCCGGGGAACTGCGGGGCGATTTTGACTTAACCGGCGATTTGGGACCGCTGTACGCCAATACGGCCAGCGGCATTTTCGGAACGATGGAGGAACCGATTGCAGAGGCGGAAGCAATTCCGGCCGGCACGGCTCTGCCTGGGCCGGCGGTTATCTTGGCCAATGTCCGGGGAGATGAGGTCGAGGAGTATGAGATTGAAATTTTGAAGGTGGTTTCCGGTACGGCGGATGGCCGTGATCTGGTGCTCTCCGTCAAGGACCCGGCGCTGCTGGAGGTTACCGGCGGCATTGTGCAGGGGATGAGCGGTTCTCCGATACTCCAAAATGGCCAAATTGTGGGTGCGGTGACCCATGTCCTGCTGAACGATCCTACCAAAGGTTATGGAATTTTAATCGATCATATGCTGGAAGCGGCTGGGAACGGCGCAAGTTAATCCCAGGCGGCGAGAGCACCCACTTGGGATGGTGTCCTCCAAGTGGGTGCTTTCCCTTTATTGGAAAAAGGGCTGCTATTTTGGCGGACCGCGCCTGCTGGGAAAGGCGGCGCAACCTGCGGGCTCCTGAGTCCGGGACGGCTGCGCGCCGGCAGCCCTGTTTTGAGATGCGCGGGAAGTGGAAATGTTCTTGACTTGGAGTCCACTTTAGGCTATATAATGGTTTCATCTGATCATAGAAGGAGGAATCAATATGAAAGGGGTTATGCTTTGGACTGGTGCGGGGCAAATCGGCATGGCAATTGCCCGCCGGGCCGGATTTGGCAAAAAGATCGTGGTGGGCGATCGAAGCCGGACAAACGCCCATACGATTGCCAAGACGATGATGGACGCCGGGTTTGACGTGACAGCGGTGGAGACGGATATTTCCTCTAGAGAATCCATCCTTTCCCTGACCCGAGAGGGACAGAAGTACGGGGAAATCTCCATGCTGGTCAATGCCGCCGGCGTATCCCCCAGCCAGGCGCCCGTTGCGTCCATTCTGAAGGCGGACCTCTACGGCACCGCCGTTTTGCTGGAGGAGGTGGGGAAGGTGACCGCCCCCGGCGGCGCGGGGGTGACCATCTCCAGTCATTCCGGCTGGAGGATGCCCGCACTGACGCCTGAGGAGGACGAGCTGCTGACGGGGCCCCAAGGCACTTTCATCACCGGCACGGATGTTCTGATTGACGGCGGAGCCACGGCCTCGTACTTCTATGGCCCCTTAAAACCAATGACTTGACAGGAGGACTTCCGATGGAGAACATCAAAAAGAATTTTGGCTTTGGCGCGATGCGCCTGCCCATGCAGGACGGTGAAGTGGACATCCCGCAGACCTGCCGGATGGTGGATGCGTTTCTGGACGCCGGCTTTAACTATTTTGACACGGCCCATGGTTACCTGGATGGCAAAAGCGAGCTGGCCCTGCGGGAGTGCCTCACCAGCCGTTATCCCAGGGACCGCTACATCCTCACCGATAAGCTGACCAATTTCTATTTCAAACAGCAGGAGGACATCCGGCCCTTTTTCCAGAGCCAGCTGGAGGTTTGCGGCGTGGACTACTTCGACTTTTATCTGATGCACGCCCAGAGCATGGAAAACTTTTCCATGTTCAAGCGCTGCCATGCATATGAGACGGCGCTGGAGCTGAAGGCGGAAGGGAAAATCCGTCATTTCGGCATTTCCTTCCATGACCGGGCGGCGGTGCTGGAGCAGATTTTGACCGAGTACCCGCAGATCGAGGCGGTTCAAATTCAGTTTAACTATGTGGACTACGAGGACCCCGCCGTGGAGAGCCGGAAGTGCTACGAGGTCTGCCGCAGATTCGGCAAGCCGGTCATCGTCATGGAGCCGGTGAAGGGCGGCAATCTGGCAAAGCTCCCGGAGAAGGCTGCGGAGATTCTGGACGCGCTTCACGGCGGCAGCCCCGCCAGCTACGCCATCCGGTTTGCCGCCGGGTTTGAGGGGATGATGATGGTCCTCTCCGGTATGAGCAGCCTGGAGCAGGTGGAGGAAAATATCCGCTTCATGCAGGACTTCCAGCCTTTGAACGACCGGGAGCTGGAGGCCATCGGCAAGGTGCGGGAGGTCTTCCGTTCCATGCACCTGATTCCCTGTACCGCCTGCCGGTACTGCGTAGAAGGGTGTCCGCAGAACATTTCCATCCCGGACCTGTTTGCCGTTATGAACACCAAGCAGATATACCACGATTGGAACGCGGACTATTACTATAACGAGGTCCACACGAAGCAGGGCGGCAAGGCCAGCTCCTGCGTCAAATGCGGCAAGTGCGAAAAGGCCTGCCCCCAGCATCTGCCCATCCGGGAGCTGCTGGAAAAGACGGCACAGGAATTTGAACAAAAGGTCTGAGGAAAACGGGGAGGACGGCGGGCAGCGGCGGCCTGGGGGATTTGACGATGCCAAGATGCTGTCTGCCGCCAAGTCCTGGGGCAGGCTTTCGTCAATCACCATGACGTACGCTTCCATTTTTATCGCTCCCGTCCGATGTTGCGCTCGTGGAGAACGGCTGCGGAAGTCACCGCTGTAATCACAGGAACCGTGTAAATAGTCCCAATTTGACTTTGTATGTTCATAAACTGCCATGAATAATTATTTATGGCAGTTTATGAACATACAGTTTGATTTTCAAAAGCGGTAAATTGAGATTTGGGGAAACGACATGAATAAGAAAGCAGAAGAATCAAGAATTGCGTACAATAAAATAGCATTTGAGTATGATACGTCAAGAGAAGGACAATATACCAGATTTCATATTAACGAATTATCTGATATGATAGATTTGAGCGAAGGCGATGTCGTTCTTGACGTTGCATGTGGAAATGGAACTCTATTGAGGGAATTATCGAAAAAAGCCAAAATACAAGCAACTGGAATAGATGTATCAGAGAACATGATTCATGCCGCAAAACAGCGTTATCCTAATATGAATTTTGAGGTAAAGCCTTGCTATCCACTTGAATGGAAAGATGAAAGTATTGATATCATAACGATATGTTGTGCATTTCATCATTTTGATAATCCGCAAGGATTTGTAAATGAATGTAAAAGAGTTTTAAAGAGAACTGGTACAGTGTATGTAGCTGACCCTAACTTTGGAGGAGTACTTAGGGCAATACCGCACAATGAGGTTTGCCTAAAAATAAGACATCCTCAACTGATAAAATAGCTGAGGATGCCCCATGAACTGTTCATTCAGGCAACACTGAATCAGGCCGCCAGACCA
>Ga0073908_1001759_pt1 | contig 29263 bp, 26 predicted proteins | sample MucameincwithD2O_FD_65484 | JGI IMG/M metagenome (GOLD analysis project Ga0073908, IMG submission 65484) | Mouse cecum microbial communities from Vienna, Austria - Mucus amended microcosms incubated with D2O | ecosystem: Host-associated > Mammals > Digestive system > Large intestine > Cecum...
ATACAGCAGAACACAAAACTCGGTGAGAGCCTAAAGGCAGAACTGAAAAAAATGTGTTCCCATGCAGTAGACGAGGTAAAAGAAGCGTGTTCCCATATACTTCTCGACACACGTTGAGACGGTATGTTTATTGTCCAAACTCAACACAAAACAGCACATTGAGGTTGAGGTAAAAATGGATGAGTTGGATATTACAGCTGCGGAGAGTAAGGCTACTTATGATGAGATCAAGGCATACATACTGCAAAAATATGGTTTGAAGGTTAGTAGCTTATATATTGCACAGGTAAAGCAGAGATGTGGTATAATAGAGCGTGAAAATTATAATAAAGCAAAGTCTGGAGATGTTAAGCAACCTCAGTGCCCACCAGAAAAGGAAGCGGCAATTAAAGAAGCATTAATATATTTCCAGATGCTCTAAGAAACATCGAAAAGGAGTGAAACTATTGGTTACAATTATTACTGGTACAACAAAAAAACCAACATCCAGCGAATTATTGAAAAAATTTTTTCATAGCCACAATGAACTTGATGGATATTTATATATCGGATATCCAATTATTGGTACAGTAGATGGTGCTTATCCCATTGATGGTCTTTGGATTTCTCCTGATAAAGGACTGGTTATTTTTAATCTTATTGAGGGAAAAAACACCGAGGGATATGAAGAAGCACAAGATGATTGTGCCAATAAAATGGAGGCAAAGCTTAAGGGATATCGGCAACTCGTTAATAAAAGAAAACTTTGCGTTGAGATCAATGTAATCACTTATGCTCCTGCCTTAATGCATAAATTAGAATATGAGGAAGATTATCCTCTGTGTGTTAGTGACAATGATTTGCAGAAGCAAATCGAAACGTTAGAATGGGAAAATAGTGGGTACTATGAACAGTTAGTATCAGTGCTTCAGGCAATCTCTACAATTAGAAAAGGAAAAAAACGTCGAGAGGCAACTAAACCTGAATCAAGGGGATCAAAATTAAAAGTTTTAGAGGATTCTATAGCAAATTTAGACAATCAACAAAGCAGAGCGGTTATTGAAACCGTAGAAGGTGTACAGAGAATTCGTGGGCTTGCAGGCTCAGGAAAAACTGTGGTGTTGGCGCTGAAAGCAGCATACTTGCATGCACAACATCCTGAATGGAAGATTGCTGTTACTTTCAATACCCGTTCATTGAAAGGTCAATTGAGACAATTAATTAACACGTTTTATATTGAACAAACCAGCGATGAACCAGATTGGGATAATATTCATATTATTCATGCGTGGGGTGCACCAGGTGGTGGAGAACGTAATGGTATGTATTATACCTTTTGTGGAACCCACAATATAGAATATTTTGATTATATATCCGCCAGAAATCAATTTGGTTCTACTGATCCATTTGGAGAGGTTTGTAACAAAGCACTTAAAGAAGCAACCAATACGAAGCCTTTGTATGATGCTATTTTAGTAGATGAAGCTCAGGATTTTTCTCCAGCATTTTTAAGACTGTGTTATGAAATGTTACGGGATCCTAAACGATTAGTTTATGCATATGATGAACTTCAGAATCTACGGTTACAGTCACTCCCTTCGCCTGAAGAAATTTTTGGCGTTGACGATAATGGCGTACCAAAAGTAAAATTCAGACCATCTGAAGATGGACAACCGGAGCAGGATATTATACTGGAAAAGTGTTATAGAAACTCAAGACCTGCATTGGTTACTGCACATGCATTAGGTTTCGGAATATATAGAAAATCTGATAGTGAGAAGGAATCCGGTCTTGTTCAAATGTTTGATCAAAGTGCTTTGTGGGAAGAGATTGGCTATAATGTAGCAGATGGTTTACTTGAAGATGGAAAGCATGTTGTGTTAGAACGAACAAGTAACAGCAGCCCAGAGTTTCTTGAAAAACATTCCGATATTGATGATTTAATTATATTCAAAAGTTTTAAGTCTAAAGAAGAACAAGATCAATGGGTCGCAAATGAGATTCAAACTAATCTTGAGAAAGATGAATTGCGCCCAGATGATATAATTGTAATCAACCCAAATCCATTGACAACTAAGACAAATGTTGCAAATATTCGATCGCTTTTATATCAAAAAGGCATACAGTCTCATACAGCCGGAGTCGATACGGCGCCCGATATATTCTTTGATGAAGATAATGCTTCTGTAGCATTTACAGGAATCTACAGAGCAAAAGGAAACGAAGCAGCTATGGTGTATATTGTTAATGCACAGGCTTGCTTTGAAGCGTTGTTTGATTTGGCAAAAATTCGCAATCAGTTGTTTACTGCTATCACTCGAAGCAAAGCATGGGTAAGAGTTTTAGGTGTAGGTCCACAAATGGATGGACTTATCGCCGAGTATGAAAGCATAAAAAAGCATAAGTTCACTTTGGATTTTATTTACCCAACAAAGGCTCAGCGAGACCATATGAATATTGTTAATCGTGATATGAGCGAGGTTGAGAAAAATAAGATTAAAAAGAGCAAAGGAAATATTGCAAGTCTAATTGAGGAATTAGAAAGCGGAAATATTTATATTGAGGATTTGGGAGAAGATCAAGTGGAACGCCTTATGTCCCTTCTTAAAGGTAAGGGGGAATAAGCATTGGGTCCCCAAAATATCCTAAAGCAAATACAACAACTGACAGTTGATGTTATTGAAGCTGGCATTTGTGATGCACAGAATTTTCCTTCGCTAACACAGAGTCCGGGGGGGATTAGTGAGATAGGAATCAGTTCTGTTGATAATTCGATTTTTCTAAAAAATATTCCGTATAGTGAAATGTATTCTGAACTCTTAAAAAGAAAACATTATAATTTCAAAATGATAGATGGAGCTTTAATTAGCCTTTTATACAGATTTCAAAACAATGATATAGTAGCACACAGATTGTCATTTTTTCCTGCCCCTAATTTAGAGGTGTTCCAAAATGAACCAGAGCTATATTTAGAGGATGAAATATATCTTGAATTCTTAGACAAAAGGATTGTTACTGTTCCATTAAGATTTGATTTTGATTCAGGTGATGCATTTGTTCCGGTAGAACACCCTAAATCACATTTAACCTTAGGTCAATACGAAAATTGTCGTATCCCAGTTTCCTCAGCTGTTTCTCCATATCAATTTATGGAATTTATACTAAGAAATTTTTATCATACAGCGCAAAACAAAAGTTGCATTCATCTCACAAAGTATACCGATAAGTTCGAAAAAAGTATTGTTTCAGAGGAAGAAGCTTTGGTTCATATTTGTACACCCTCATGATTAAATAGTTCCACAATAATATTGCTCTGCCGGAGCAGCCAGTCCGAAAATTCCTTCGGGCTGGCTGTTTTCTTTTTCACAGCCTGTTTCCGCTGCAAGGCTTCTTTTTTGAAGGATTCAAAAGCAGCCAGCATTTCTTCCAAACGGTCGGCAGGAAAGCCGGGGGTTTTCTTTGCCTTATTGATTTTGTTTCGCCAGTTCTGGCACTCGTTTTTGTAGAGCAGATCATAATTGTTTTCTCTGGCTCGTCCATCAAACTCACGCTTGTTCTGGAGAGATTGCTTTTTACGACACTTATCACTGCAAAGCTCATATCTCTGGCTTTTGGCAAGGAATACTTTCCCGCAAATTTTGCATTTCCGGAAATAAAGTCCCCAATCGTTCAGGCGGTTCAGATAATAGATAATCAGCGGATACAGGGATGAATAAGCAGAAACACATTCCATATTTCGTTTGCTGTCCGGATACCAGAGGTCAAGCCGGGTATCTTCCTGCGGTACAGAACCATAAATATGTGTAGAAATATTCAGGCGCTTTGGTTTTCCTGAATCCTCATCAAAGTCAAGGGGTGGATTTCCCATAAACAAGGCTGTGAAGCCGTTCATTTTTCCAATAAAACGCTCGCAGGCAGCTTCCCGATTTCGTGGTTCTCTTGCCTTTAAATATTCGTTCCAGATACGAAGTGCCACATACATTCTCACCGGGTCACCGGTGAGATATTTTTTTGCCAGAAAATCACCGGAAGCCTGTTCCAGTCCTGGCTGCTTCCAACGGTTAGAGTGCAACGCTTCTCTCAATGGCATCAGACCAAAACGGTTCCATTCGCCATCAGGATCATGCTCAAAGGCTGAAAGCATAGCTCCCAAAGGGCGTGTAACATCACACAGCACCTCTGCATCGGCATATCCTTGTAAACGAAACCGGATTTGCAGTTCTTCTCCAATCAAAATGCGCTCTTTCATTTTCTGTCTGTCCAGCGTCAGTACCAGCAGAATACGGTCATAAAGCGGTTCGTGCCGCACAAATTCAAAGTCCATGCAATTCCCTCCCATTCATTTATGGTAATTTTATAATCTGATTATATCTGTTACACTCATGGTACTGCAAATCTATTGTTTTGTCAAGTTTATAGCGATATGATGACATCAGATGGTAATTTCATTCCATCGTGTACCTTGACAACTGAATGACCGTCTGAACCGAGATAAACCGCCATGATCTCTCCTGAAACGGAGGGCGAGCGCATCGAGAAATCGGTGACTCATGTATGTCGAGCAGGGCAGCATGAAGGAAACGGGACAGGCAGAACGGCAAATATGCGGAAAATGAAATATCAACCAATTCAAATAAAGGAGGAACACCGATATGAAAGAAAAAATGAAGTGGAACGACTATGACGCTCTGCCCCTGATTTTGGATGTTACGGATATTCAGCATATCATGGGGATTTCCAGAGCCAGCGCCTATGAGCTGGTACACACACCGGGGTTTCCGGTGGTGCGCAGCGGCAGGCTGATTAAGATCAGCAAGAAAGCCTTCTTCAACTGGCTGGACAGCGGTGGCACTCCGCACGAGAACGAAAAAGAAAGGACGGCGTAACCATGAAATTGAGTATTCAAGAAAAGAAAATTCTTTATGCCTTTGCCTGTCCCAATCATCACAACACCATAACAAGGCTCAAATGGCTGACCGCATTGACTGTTGATCCAAAAGCAAAACGCTGGATGCTGGGACTTGCCAGAAAGATGGAAAATGAGGTTGAGGAACACTGGTATCCTTGCTTTTATCAGCAACTCCGCATGGAGATGGCAAAGTATTACGAGGCAAAGAAGTATCTGCGGATGGTAGAGAAAAGCACTGACTTTGAGGAGGATCTGTATGACGAAGCTGTCTAAGTATGAGAAAGAAACCATTATCAACTGGAACGAAGCGGAAAACACCGCCAGCATTTACACGTTCAATGCCGATCTAAAGCGCAGACTGGCAGAGTTCAGCCGAAAGTATCCCCAGCTGTGCCGGTTGGAGCGCAGCACCACCGAGGGCAGTGTAACCTATGTAATAGAGAAATCCCGGCTGTCTGTCCGCTTTGTCCCGCCGTACAGCGAAGAACGGCTGGCAGCTGCCAGAGAGTACGCTAAACAGCATGGTTTTCAGGTTTTGCGTACAGAAAAGGAAAGCGCCTGATTACAGGGCAAATGACTGCAAAATGCCGGGTCTGCACCCGGCATTTTCACAGTCTGTTTATTCAGGGGTATCAAGTATCCAGTACCATAGAAGATGAAAAATGTCCGATTTGGGAGCTATTTCCCCGGTCGGGAGAAAGGAGGGAAAAACAATGGGTAATTTATATGGCTATATCCGTGTCAGCACCAGAGAACAGAATGAGGACAGGCAGATTCTTGCCCTGAAAGAGCTATCTATCCCTGCTAAAAATCTGTTTATCGATAAGCAGTCCGGCAAGGATTTTGAACGCCCGCAGTACCGGAAAATGGTACGGAAACTAAAAAAAGACGATCTGCTCTATATCAAGAGCATCGACCGTCTGGGGCGTAACTATTCTGAAATTCTGGAGCAGTGGCGGATTTTGACCAAGGAAAAAGGGATTGATATTGTGGTGCTGGATATGCCCTTGCTGGACACACGCCGGGGCAAAGACCTGATGGGCACATTCCTCAGTGATATTGTGCTGCAAGTGCTGTCCTTTGTGGCAGAAAATGAACGCACCAATATCCGGCAGCGTCAGGCAGAAGGAATTGCCGCTGCCAAAGCAAGAGGTGTCCGCTTTGGCAGACCCCCAGCGCCTTTACCAGAGAACTTCCATCATCTATATCAACAATGGAAGAACGGCAAAATCACAGGCACAGCTGCTGCAAAGCTGTGCGGGATGCCGCTTTCCACCTTCCGCTATCGTGCGGAGATTTACGAAAAAGCCAAGTTGTTGTAAGCAGGTGTTTTTACAGGATTGTGTACCTTTCTGTAAAATGCCTGTTTTTTAACTATAAGAAAATGATACCACAGAACACCGGCTTTTTCCAGACAAAACCTGTGAACAAAAGCTCTTTTGCCTCTTCCCAAACACCGAAAAATGTACCTGCGAAAAAGTACACCATCTTGTAGGTGGCTGTCTTTCTGTGGGTGCATGGATATATGAGGTGTAAGGAAATGGCAGAACAACAGGTAAAGTCAAGGAAGCGTGTGGCGGATCACGGTGAGGTATTTACTGCCGAGCGTGAGGTAAAAGCCATGTGCGACCTTGTAAAACAGGAAACAGAACGGATTGAAAGCCGATTTTTGGAGCCAGCTTGCGGAAATGGGAATTTCCTTGCGGAAGTCCTCACCCGAAAGTTGGCTGTGGTAAAAAGTCGTTATGGAAAAAGCCCCTTTGACTATGAACGCTACTCGGTACTGGCAATGACCAGCCTGTACGGAGTTGATATTTTGGAGGATAACGCAGAAGAATGCCGCCAGCGGCTATTTGACATCTGGGACAAGGAATATACCGCCAATGCCAAAGCACAGGCAAATGAACAGTGCCGGGAAGCGGTACAGTTTATCCTACGCAAAAACATTCTGTGCGGAGATGCGCTCACCATGCTCCAGGCAGACGGTTCACCCATTGTTTTTGCAGAGTGGAGCCTTGTTACCGGCAATCAGATGAAACGCCGTGATTTTGCACTTGATGAGCTTCTGAACGGACACGAGGAGCAGATGAATATTTTCATGATCGGCTGGGAGTATGACGAAGAAGTCCAGGCGTTTATCCCATCGCCCATCAAGGAATATCCGCTGACCGATTACAGGAGGGTGCAGGATTATGAGTGATTTTTACAGCAATATGTATAATCCGGATGTCCTTACCTGTCTGGCGAATCTATCCAACGATGAGGTGTTCACACCGCCGGAGGTGGCAAACCGGATGCTGGATATGCTGCCGGAAGAACTGTGGCATGACAGCAGCGCAACATTTCTCGACCCAGCCTGTAAGTCTGGGGTGTTCCTGCGGGAAATTGCCAAACGGCTGATTGAGGGGTTGAAAGAGGAAATTCCAGATTTGCAGGAACGAATTGACCACATTTTTCACAAGCAGCTGTATGGTATCGCAATCACTGAACTGACCAGCCTTCTCTCCCGGAGAAGTGTGTATTGCTCCAAGTATCCCAACAGCAAGTATTCCATCACGCTTTTTGAGGACACCAGCGGCAATATTCGGTACAAGCGGATACCGCATCGCTGGCAGAACGGCAAATGTCTGTTCTGCGGTGCATCCAAGAGCGAATACGAGCGAGGGGACGAGCTGGAAACCCATGCTTATGAGTGGATACATACGATCAAACCGGAGGAGATATTCAAGATGAAATTTGATGTAATAATCGGCAATCCGCCGTATCAGTTGAGTGATGGTGGTGCACAAGCCAGTGCATCCCCTTTGTATCACCTTTTTATCCAACAGGCAAAAAAGCTTAATCCACGCTATCTAACGATGATTATTCCTGCAAGATGGTATGCCGGTGGAAAAGGATTAGATGCTTTTCGTGATGAAATGTTGGATGATATTCACATAAAGGAATTGCATGATTTTCCAATAACAGATGATTGCTTTCCGGGAGTAAATATCCGAGGCGGCGTTTGCTATTTTCTTTGGGATAGAGCCTATGATAATAGGCGATTTCTAACAACTGTTGTGACACATACAAAAAATGATCAACAAGTTATGTTGCGACATTTACGGTATGAAGATTTGAATATATTTATCCGCAATGGATTTGCTCTTAAAATATTAGAGAAAGTCAATTCGATTAGCAAAGGAGATACACTTTCGCAATATGTATCACCTCGTAAGCCTTTTGGAATCAGTACCGACTTTGTTAAATCGGCAGATTTTCATTTAACCCCAAATGGTCTAAGACAACCATTATCATGTTATGGAAAAGGATTGCAAGTTGGATATATAGAAAGAAGTGCTATATCAGCACATATTGAATGGATAGATAATTGGAAAATCATGACTTCACGAGCAAATAATATTGGCACGGAATTGAATGATGATAATCTGAATACCGTTGTATGTAAGCCTGGATTTGTGTGTACAGAATCATATTTGCTTATTGGAGTAGGCATGGAACTGGATGAAGTGATGTGTAAAAATCTATCACTGTATTTGCATACAAAGTTTGCACGCTTTTGTCACAGCCTTGCGAAAGCAAGCCAAGATGCTACAGCAAAGACTTATAGATTTGTTCCTGTTCAAGATTTTTCAAAGCCATGGACAGATGCAGAACTTTACGAAAAATATGGATTAACAGACGATGAAATTGCTTTCATCGAATCTATGATAAAGCCAATGGAGTTAGGTGGTGACGACAATGGCAACTGATTTCTTCCCACAACGCCCCAATGCTCACCCGATGATTTATGCCTACGAGGACACCAACCCGCAGTATCAAGGGCTTTTGAAGGTGGGCTATACCGCCATTGATGTGGACAAGCGTGTTGCCCAGCAGTACCCAACCAAACGACCGGACGGCAGCGTTCCTTATCGAATCGTCTACCGGGAAAGTGCCATGTATTCAGATGGTTCCTCGTTCACTGACCATGATGTTCATCGTATTTTGAAACGAAAGCAGATTACAGGCATGGGCGGTGAATGGTTTCGCTGTACGGTAAATGATGTCCAGGCGGCTGTGCTGGCCGTCAAAAACCATACTGCCAATGTGGAGAATCGAGTCAACAGCTTCTCCATGCGCCCGGAGCAGCAGGAAGCCGTGGACAAAACCGCCGCTTATTTTCAAAGTGCTTATGCAGAGGATTCCACACGCTACCCTAAGTTTTTGTGGAACTGCAAAATGCGCTTTGGTAAGACTTTTGCGTCCTATCAGCTTGCAAAGAAAATGGGATTCAAGCGGATTCTGATTCTGACCTTCAAGCCTGCTGTGGTTAGTGCATGGCAGGAGGACTTGAACAGCCACATTGATTTTGAGGGCTGGCAGTTTATCAGCCGAAATACAGAACTGACCTATGAAACAGCGGACAAGTCCCGCCCCATCGTCTGCTTTGGCTCTTTTCAGGACTATTTGGGAGTGAATAAAGAAACCGGCGGCATCAAGGCAAAAAACGAGTGGGTACATTCCACTAACTGGGATTTGGTTATTTTTGATGAGTACCACTTCGGAGCATGGAAAGAAAACGCCAAAAAGCTGTTTGAGCAGGAGGACGAGGACAGCTACGACAGCGAGGATATGGATAAGTATGACCGTGGCAACGCCTATGATGAGACTTTCCTGCCCATCACGACCATGTATTATCTGTATCTGTCCGGTACGCCGTTTCGGGCGCTGAATTCTGGTGAATTTATTGAAGATCAGATTTACAACTGGACGTACTCGGATGAACAGCGGGCAAAGGAAAACTGGCAGGGTGACGGAAATCCCTATGCAGCACTGCCCCGTATGGTGATGATGACTTACCGTATCCCGGACAGTATCCGTCAGATCGCCATGCAGGGAGAGTTCAACGAGTTTGACCTGAATGTTTTTTTCTCTGCCAAAGGCAAAGGTGCGGAGGCTCGCTTTGTCTATGAAAATGAGGTGCAGAAGTGGCTGGATCTGATTCGTGGCGCTTATCTGGAAACCAGTGTGGATGATTTGAAGCTGGGAGCCAAAAAGCCTGCCATGCCGTATGCTGATGTACGCCTGCTGAATGTCTTGCAGCATACGCTCTGGTTTCTCCCCAATGTGGCTTCCTGCTATGCGATGAAAAATCTGCTGATGCAGAAGCAGAATACTTTCTATCATGATTACACCATCAATGTTTGTGCAGGCACGGGCGCTGGAATTGGTGCAGCGGCTCTGGAGCCGGTGCAAAAATCCATGCGTGACCCATTGGAGAGTAAGACGATCACCCTCTCCTGCGGCAAGCTGACAACAGGTGTTACAGTCAAACCGTGGACAGGCATTTTTATGCTTCGGAATCTGTCCAGCCCGGAAACCTATTTTCAGGCAGCGTTCCGGGTGCAGAGTCCGTGGGAGATCACGACTGATGGCGGCAAAAAGGAAATTGTCAAGCAGGAATGTTATGTGTTTGACTTCGCTCTCGACCGGGCGCTCAAGCAGATTTCGGATTACAGCTGCCGTCTGAACATTGACGAAGGCAACCCGGAAAAGAAGGTTGCGGAGTTTATCAATTTTTTGCCGGTCATTGCCTATGATGGCAGCACCATGCGGCAGATTGATGCCGGTGAGGTTCTGGACATCGCCATGGCAGGTACATCTGCCACCTTGCTTGCCAAACGCTGGGAAAGTGCGCTGCTTGTCAATGTGGACAACGATACCCTTTCCCGTTTGATGGCAAATCCGGCGGCGATGGATGCTCTGATGAAAATTGAGGGCTTCCGCAGTTTGAACGAGGATATAAAGACCATTATCAACAAGTCCGAAGCCGTAAAAAAGGCGAAGAAAGAGGGTACAGAAAAACTCACGCCAAAAGAGAAAAAGGAGCTGAGCGAGGAAGAAAAAGAGTATAAATCCAAACGCAAACAGATTCAGGAGAAGCTGATTAAGTTCGCCACCCGCATTCCGGTTTTCATGTATCTGACCGATTACCGGGAACGATGCCTGAAGGATGTTATCACACAGCTGGAGCCGGGGCTTTTCAAGAAAGTAACGGGTCTGGATGTCAAAGATTTTGAGTTGCTGGTATCTCTCGGTGTGTTCAATGATTCACTGATGAACGATGCCGTTTATAAGTTTAAGAGATACGAAGACGCCAGCTTGAGCTATACCGGCATTGACCGGAATGAAGGTGAAAATCGTGGTGGTTGGGACACTGTTATCACGGATGCTGACTATAACAGTATGTTTGCTCTGCAACAGGCTTCGATGGAAGCGCCGATTCCTTCGGCGGATGATTTGCCGGAAAAGCCGTTTCTGGATTTTGCGGAAGTTGTCAGAGACATGGATCAGCCCAAAAAGGAAAAGCAGGTTGCAGAAAAACCGGCTGTGTATGGGCGGCATTTGGAAAAGCCACGCTATACCCCACCAGCGCCAAAACCTGCACCACAAAATCAGGTGGATTTGTCCCGTGTTGTGGTTGGCGGTCAGCTTCGGCATAAAGCATTTGGTATGGGGATGGTAAAAGAAATACAGGGCGGTTTGATTGTTGTATTGTTTGGAGAAACGGAGAAAAAGTTTCAGTTCCCTGGTGCATTGCTGCAAGGTTTCCTGAGCCTGCCGGAATGATACCACAACAAAATCACGCTGTAAAGGTTTGTGCAAAGAACCGATGTGTTTTTCGTAAAAGAGAAATGCATCGGTTTTTCTTTTTGAAGAAAGTGACTGAGGAGCTTTCTTCAAAAACCGGAAGAGCTGACTGGCTATGTTTTGGGCAGTCAGCTTTTTCGGGCAGGAGTACAGAGGGATGCAATCCCTTTGTGCTGGGTACAGGGGCGCAGCACCTTGTTGGGGTCAAGGGGCAAAGCCCATTGGCGGGTTGAGGGCAGCCAGCCCCATCTGGTCAAGGGTGAAACGCCTTGCCCAAGGAGAATTGTTGCTTTGCGACAATTCGTATTGGGTAGTACCTGCCGCAAAGTTCGCAGGTTTGGCGGCTTCGCCGCTGCTGCATCTTCGGGGCAGTTTCGCAAAGATTGGAGGGAAAAGAATTGAAACTGACACGACACAATGGCAGAGCCGGAAAAAACGGAACCTATAATCCAAAGCATAATGACCGGCGTTTTGATGTGGAACACAGTGAACACATCAATCCGGAAATGACTAAGAAGAATGTTTATTGGGACTGTTATACCGGCATCAAATCTGTGGCATTTCGAGAAAATCCGGATGTAAAAGACTTCAGCTTTGAGGAGGTTGAGAAACTTTACTATGTCGAGCATTATGGCGATTATGTGGATGCTCAAAATGCACGAAACGAAAAGGCAAGGCACACCGAGCGTAACCGCACCGTTGAAGATTTGCTGAAAAATAAAAAGACCTGTCCGGAGGAAACCGTTTATCAGATGGGGACGATGGATGAACACGCTTCCGCAGAAGATTTGTTAAAGGTAGTTATGGAATTCTGTCAGGAATTTGAAGAACGATTCGGCACTCATGTTCACATTCTGGACTGGGCGCTGCACATGGATGAGGGAACTCCCCATATTCAGGAGCGCCATGTATTTGATGCGAAAAACCAGTATGGAGAGTTGTGTCCCCAGCAGGAAAAAGCGTTGGGGGAATTGGGGATACCGCTTCCCCATCCGGATAAGCCAAAAGGAAAACACAATAACCGGAAACAGACTTTTGATGCAATCTGTCGGGAACTGCTGTTTGAGATTTCAGAAAAGCATGGTTTGCATTTTGAACGGGAACCTTCTTATGGCGGTCGGTCGTATCTGGAAAAGCAGGATTATATCCTGATGAAGCAGAAAGAAAAACTTGTCCGGCAGGAACAGAAGCTGGAGGAGTTGACCCTAAAAATCGAGGATGTGGATAGCCTGATTGATGAGGTATCCAGCGTTGCTTATGACAAGGCGGTGGAACTGGTAACAGATGAGGTAAAAACCATGACCCATCAGGAAGATATTGATATGATCGAGGATACCAAAGCATGGCTGCAATCCCCGGAGCGAAAAGCACCGAAAAAGGAACGGGACTATGCGGTGGCAAGGCTGGATGGTGTGATTGGCAAAATCCGAAAAGCGATGCAGTCCACACTGGCAAAAGTGAAGGTTGCGCTACTTCATGCGGATAAGAAGAAGGCTGTCACAGAAGAAATCAAAAAACAGACAAAGCCTTCCATTGTGGAAGTGCTGCGTCGAGGAATGGAGGAGCAACGGAAAAAAGACGGTGAAAAGCAGGCACAGGAGAAACAGAAAAAACAGGATATGGAACTTTGACAGGCATCTGATTTTGAAAGAAATTGGGTGCCTGTTATGTTTTGGGAGGTGAAATCGTGTCCAATGAATCTTCAAGTTTTATCTTAAATCCGCAGTGTGATGCAGCGGATATTGCAGGTGTACGGGAAATCCTTACGACAACGGAAAAAGGAAAACCCGCCAATACCATCGAGAATTTTAAAACAGTATTTTGTCGTGATCCGCTTCTGCGTGATTCCATTCGCCTGAATCTTTTGACAGAACAGATTGATATTGTCCGAGATTTGGGCTGGCACAGAACTACCAGTGCGCTGACCGATATTGATGTAAAATATCTCCTTCTCTACTTTGAGCAGAATTATTGCCTGACCAGTGAGAAGAAACTGCTGGCTGCGCTCACCATTGTGGCAAACGAAAACTGTTACCACCCGATTCGGGATGTGCTGAACAGTCTGGAATGGGATGGACAACCTCGAATACGCTCCTGCCTGCATCATTTTCTTGGTGCAGAGGAAAGCGATTATGTGAAGGAAATGCTCAAGCACTTTCTGTTGGGAGCGATCCGCCGTGTATTCCATCCGGGTTGTAAATATGACGAAATGCTCTGTCTGGTGGGCGGTCAGGGAGCCGGAAAATCTACCTTCTTTCGTTTTTTGGCAATACGGGATGAGTGGTTTTCGGATGACCTAAAAAAGATGGATGACGATAAAGTGTATGTAAAATTGCAAGGACATTGGATTATTGAAATGTCCGAAATGCTTGCCACCAGCAACGCCAAGAGCATTGAGGAAATCCGGTCATTTATCAGCCGTCAAAAGGAAACCTACCGGACACCCTATGACACTTATCCAAAAGACCGGTTGCGTCAGAGTGTTTTCGGCGGTTCTTCCAACACATTGGATTTTCTCCCGCTGGACAGAGCCGGAAACCGGCGCTTTCTTCCTGTCATGGTTTATCCGGAAAATGCAGAGGTTCATATCCTGAAAAATGAAGCTGCTTCCAGAGAATATATCATGCAGGTTTGGGCAGAGGCTATGGTGATTTACCGCAGCGGGGAGTATTCCATGAAGTTTTCCAAGGAGATACAGAACAGGCTGATAGAGGTACAACGGGATTTCATGCCGGAGGACACCGAAGCCGGACAGATTCAGGGGTTTCTGGAGCATTACAGCGGGAATCAGGTTTGTTCCAAACAGCTGTTCAAGGAAGCGCTGGGACATACCTTTGAGGAACCAAAACGTTGGCAGCTGCACAGCATCAATGAGATTATGAACACAGTGGTAACTGACTGGAAGGCTTTTTCTAATCCACGGATGTTTGCAGGATATGGTCGGCAGCGTGGCTGGGAACGGATACCTTCCTGCAACGAACTGCCCGACAACAAAGATGGATTTGTGGAATTGACCGAGGAAGAAGTCCGTCAGCTGGAACTGCCAAAGGAGTGGATTGCCTGATGCACATGGTTTGTTGCAGGGATAGTTGCCTTTTGGTTGCTGACCTTATTGCCGGAAAAATAGGGGTGAAGATGTGGAAAAGGCTCATCAATACAGCGCTTTCGGTTATTTTCTTCCCTTTTATAATACTCTGACAACGAAAGCAACAAGGTTTTATAAGAAAAAATGAAAAGTAAGAATCACAAGCCAGACGATTGTTTACAGGTTTTTTGAGGTCTGTTGCCGGACTTCGTTGCCAGTATCCTTTGTCTGGCATTTTCTATGGAGGTAGCCTATGGTAGATGAATGGAGCGGCTTTGCAGAGTTATTGGCAAATCTAATTGAGAAGTATGCAGCAGATTTGGATATTGATAACTTGCCCGATCCAAACAGAATAGAAAAACTGGATAAGAGTGTTTGTTTTAAAACAACTTCAAATGACACAGATATTGAAAATGAGTCTGCTGCATGATACAATATAGTCATGAGATATTTGTCCAAACTTACTCTGAAGAATAATTCAGAGTAAGGCTACATAATGGTGTCATTGCTGTGGCATAAGCGAGGATAGTGATATGAAAAAAGAAAAGAAAAAAGTATACATCTATACGAGGGTATCCACTGCCATGCAGATTGACGGATATTCTCTGGATGCACAAAAATCCAGAATGAAAGCATTTGCTGAATTTAATGATTATGAAATTGTTGGAGAATATGAAGATGCCGGTAAATCGGGAAAGTCCATTGAGGGCAGATTAGAATTTAACCGAATGATGGAGGACATCAAGTCTGGTAAGGATGGCGTGTCTTATGTGCTGGTGTTTAAGTTATCCCGTTTTGGTAGAAATGCGGCAGATGTTCTTTCCACCTTACAGGTTATGCAGGATTTCGGTGTGAACTTGATTTGTGTAGAGGATGGAATTGATTCTTCTAAGGATGCCGGGAAATTGATGATTTCTGTCTTGTCAGCAGTCGCAGAAATTGAGCGTGAAAATATCCGTGTACAAACAATGGAGGGAAGAATACAGAAAGCACGTGAAGGTAAATGGAATGGTGGTTTTGCTCCTTATGGATACAGTTTGGAAAAAGGACAGCTTTTTATCAACGAGGAAGAAGCAAAAGCAATTCGTGTGATTTTTGACCAGTATGTACATACTGATATGGGAGCAAATGGACTGGCAAAGTATCTTGAAAATCATGGTATCCATAAAATCCAACGACAAAACGGAAAAAATCCATTATTCGATGCTTCCTTAATCAGAAGAATACTGAAAAATCCCGTATATTGTGGGAAAATAGCTTATGGCAGGCGCAGAACGGAAAAAGTTCATGGAACAAGAAATGATTATAAACTTGTAGAACAGGATGATTATTTGCTGGTTGATGGTCTGCATGAAGGAATTGTAACAGAGGATCTCTGGCATGAAGCGCAGGTAAAGTTACTGGCACAGGCGAAAAAATACGAAAAAGTGAATCATGGAAAAGATAATAAGATTCACCTGCTGTCTGGCATTGTGAAGTGCCCGATTTGTGGAGCCGGAATGTACGGTAATAAGAGCATTAAACACAAATCAGATGGCACAAAGTACAAGGATTTCTTTTACTATGGGTGCAAACATCGTACTATGACTCGTGGACATAAATGTGATTATAAAAAGCAGGTTAATGAAGAGCTGTTGGACGATGCAGTTGCAGAAGTAATTGCTAAATTGGTCGGCAATCCAAAATTCGCAGCTATGATGCAGGAAAAGATCAATATGAAAGTGGATACTACTGCTATTGAACAGGAAATCGCAGCCCATGAAAAATTACTTCGTCAGAGTTATTCAACAAAATCAAGATTGATGGAAGAAATAGATTCCCTTGATCCGGATGATAAGCATTATATCAAGCGCAAGGCAGACCTTGATGATCGCCTTTACAAGATGTATGATAAAATAGAAGATACGGAAAATCTGCTGATAGCTGCCAGAGCAAAGAAAATGTCAATCGAAGCAGAAAAGCTTACCGGAGATAATATTTATAAAGTATTAATCTACTTTGATAAGCTTTATTCCGTTATGAACGAGCAGGAAAAGCGACAAATTATGGAATCATTGATTTCTGAAATTCAGATTTACCCGGAGCGTCAGCCCAATGGACAGTGGTTGAAATCCATCAAGTTCAAGCTGCCTATCGTTGAGGAAGATATGAATATCAGTTTGGACAATGATTCGCACGTGGAAGCAATAGTTCTGCTGCAAAAAGCGGAATCACCACAAGATATAGTGAAAAACGAATAAATAAAAACTATATCGTGTGGTTTTTGGGGCAAAAAGTGTGACTTAAAATGACGCTTTTTTTGCCCCTTTTTTGATGATTTCACCTGCTGCAGAAAGAAATGAATGCCTGTAAATAGAACATTCTTTCGTATTTTGGGGCAGGAAATTCCGTCAAGCAAAAAGGTCATCAAAAATAGTATTTTGCGAATAAATTTTGACAACACTTTTTGCGAAAAAACATTTCACAAAATTTAATGTAAAAAATTGTGAAATACTTCTTGAAAATAATGAGAAACAGAATGAGGCAGAAAAAAAGAGATGAAGCTATATTCAGAAATTGTTTCCTTTTTTATATAAAGTGTAACAAAATTTAAGAAAAAGAACGAAAAAGGGTGGTACAAAAAATGTACTGCCCTTTTTTTATTCTCAAAAAAGGAGGAATGCAAAATGAAAAAAGAATCGGAAATCAGGGTTTTAATGGTAGAACCGAACGAACATCCTAAGGAGTATTTATTAGAAAATACCCTTTCAGCGATGCAGGCGGCGGTCGGCGGGCTGATAGATATTGTTGGCCTGGAAGATAACATCTGCATTCTGCTCAATGATGAAGGGAAATTGTTAGGGATGGAGGGCAGCCGCAGGATTGGCGATGACATTATTGCCGGAACCTTTTATGTCTGCGGGAGCAATGAGGAAGGAGAACTGGTTTCCCTCACCGATGTGGAGATGGAACGGTACAGTGAAATGTTCTGGGAACCGGAGGAAATCTCGCAGGAGGAAATAGAGAAAGCAACAAGGTTTGAAGTCATGTTTTTTGACTTATAAATACCCGAAACATCATTTTCAAAAACTTAATAGTTTTTCAGAAAAAATGTTTTACAAAATTCATTGATGTTTTTTGTGAATTATTTTACAAAAATCGATGAAACAGACGGCAATGTGAAAAGCAGAACCGCCTTTTCATATATAACAACTAATTTTTAGGAGGAATGAAGTATGGAAAAAGCAAGGCGCATGAAAACAAACAGAGAAGAAATGGACAACAGGGAAATGAACGGCGGGAGTGAGGTTGGCGGTAAGCAGCAATATCTTGCCATCGAGAGGGAAACGCTGCTTTACGCTGGAATTGACCCGGATGATGACTTGATGGTTGTACCCATAGATAATACCATCATTATCCGCCAGAAAGACGTTTATGACAGAATTCTGGAGAAACTGCCCAAGTTGTTTGACGAGATTGGCGTCCCGCCGGAAACGGCTGCGGCTGTGCTTTTGGAAATCGCGGGGCTGTTAGGACGTTCCGAAACAGTGTTTTGAAAAATTTAATAGTTTTTCGAGAAAAATATTGTACAAAAATTTTCGCTATTCTTTGTGAAGTTTTTTGCTAATGTTGGTGAAACAGACGGTGCAGCTGAAAAGCGGCGCCGTTTTTTTCATATACAAAATCATTTTGAAGGAGGAATCAGACATGGAAAGAACAATGGAAATGGAAACAGGAAAGGGCTGCATAACAGTAAAAAGCGTCATACGGCTGAAAGAACTGCGCCTGATGCGGGAGGTGCTGGCTGACGAGGGCATTGACCTGGATGATGAAGTTGAAATCATCTGCGGCGAAGGTGAGGTCATCATCCGTCAGCGGAGCATTCTTGAAAGGCTGCCGCAGGAACTGCAGGAACATTGCAAAGCAACGGGGCTGACGAGGAAAACGCTGGAAACGGCGTACCGCATGGAGGCAGAGGCTCTGGGCGGCGTTGAAAGACTGCTTGAAATTTTGAAAGAGGAACTTTTTTGAACCGGAAAGTTGCCTATTAAATGTATCAAAAGTAAGATGTGGAAGGAGGCGGTCGATTGAAAGACAGGGTTAAGAAAAAGAAACGGGAATTCGGGCTGCAGGAAAAATATGCGTGCCAAAAGCCAAAACACCAGTGGACAGGCAGCGTCCAGTACCACAGGCGCGCGGATAAGCGGAAATGAAGGAGGATGCCGGATGAACGGGAAATTATATGTTTATGCCCTGCCCTATGAAGATGCACTGAAAAACGGGGAGGAAGAAACGTATTGGGAATCATACCACAGAAATATCGAATGCGCAGAAGCAATCAGAAAAGCGATTGATGAGAATTATGACGGCCGGAGGCTCAACGCGGATTGTGTGCGGACAGTCGTTGACAGGTTCGGTTACGACAGAACCCGCTTTGTTACAGCAAATACGCTCTGCCAGCTAATGCACGACCGCAGGATCAGCAGGGATAATAAAGCATGGGCGGCACAGTGGGATCTCCTCCCGGATGGCGACAGTTGGAACGACAAACGGTTCGATTATGTTGTCACTGCGGATAAAGGTTTGCTGGATATTTTTGCAAGGCTGGTAAGGAAACAGCAGGAAACCGGTATTTTCACAAAAGAGGAATGTGATAACCTGAATACTGGCAGCCTGGAAGGACGCCTGCTTGTGTTGAAGCCTAATGCAGTGCGGGGCGAAACCCCTATTGGTTATCAGTTGTTTTATTGTACTGAAGAAACAGGTGACGGAATACAGGGCGTCTTCCCGCTCGACAAGAGCGAATGGATTTTCCCGCGCACCAGTTTTTTGGGAGAACTGCGGCAGGAGTGCATGTCGGCCTGGATAATGGAGTGGCTGGAGGAATTTGGCCAGCAGGAACAGCAGCAGGAAAACGGGATGCAGATGGAGATTTAACGTCTGATAAACCGGATTAAAAACGGAAGGAGGATGCAGATGAATTTTTAGACTTTTTTTCAGGTATTGGATTGTTCCGGCTGGGGCTGGAACAGGCAGGATTTAGATGCATGGGGCATTGCGAGATAGATCCATTCGCAAATAAAAGCTATCAGGCAATGCACCAACCGAAAGAAGGTGAATGGTTTGAAAAGGACATCAGCAAGGTCAGTGCCGACAGCATACCAGACGTCCATCTTTGGACAGCAGGTTTTCCCTGTCAGGACGCCTCTGCCTCCGGAAAGCGTGCAGGAATACACGGCGCACGAACTGGATTGTTTTTTGAGTTTGTTCGGCTCCTGCGGGAAAGAGGTGAGAATAAACCCCGATGGCTTATCCTTGAAAATGTTAAGGGATTGTTTTCAGTGGGCGGAACAGGGGATTTTGCCGAAGTTCTCTGTGAGCTGGCCTCACTGGGGTATGGTGTCGAATATGCGCTTCTCGATTCCAGAGCATTTGGAGTGCCTCAGCATAGGGAAAGAATCTATTTTGTCGGAGATTTTACAGGCAGAAGTACCGGAAAAATATTATCTTTCCGAACAACAGACACAAAAACTCTTGAACAGATTATTGGAGGCCCACAGGGAAGCCGTGTGTACGGAACAGGAGGCGTTTCAGCAACTCTCACTTCTGGAGGCGGAGGAATCGGAAGTAGAACCGGATTGTATTTTGTAAAAAGGGATTTCCAGAAAGGAATCGTAACAAAGGATAGCTGCGGGACGATTGACGCCAGCTATTCCAAAGGACTGGGCGCGAAGCAGCACAGGACTGGCGTCATGGAAGCCAGGCTGCCGCGGGCAGTCATCCAGCCGGACAAAGAAAGGACATGGCAAAACGGGCGGAGGATCAAAGGCCCTGACGAAGCAATGTTTGCAATTTTAGCAAGCGGCGTGCATGGCATCCTGCTGGATTCGCGGATCAGGCGGCTGACGCCGCTGGAAACCTTCCGCCTGCAGGGCGTGCCGGATGAATATTTCGACAGGGCGGCAGCGGTCTGTTCTGATGCGCAGCTGTATAAACAGGCCGGGAACGCAGTCACAGTACCGGTTGTACGGTTTATCGGGCAGAGGATTATGAAATATTTGGAATCGGAAATGAAATACAGGATATAAGACGCAAGATGCAGGCGAAAGCCTGTTTTTTTGTTGGCAGAAACCGGGTTCCTGAAAAGGCATCCGGCTTTTTTACTATATATTAAGGAGGGAAACACGATGAATGTAAGCATATGCGTAATGGACAGGGCGGCAAGGCAGGGAAAAGTGAATGTCAGGCTCCCGGCTGAAAAAAACGACCTCTGGCAGAAGCTGTGGGAAACAAAGGCAAAAAGCCTTGATGACTGCCTGATTTCCAATGCGGAAACCGGCGTTGCGGCGGCAGACAGGTTCCTGCGGAGCGTCGACCTCTACCGCGTGGATATTTTTGAACTGAATACATTTGCCAGAAAACTGGACGGCATGATGGAACGGGAGAAACTGGAATACTGCAGGCGGCTGGAACAGGAGCCGCCGAACAGCCTGAAAGCCGCGATATACAGTGCAAAAATGGAGGTGCAGGCTACATGAGAGAATATGAAGCACAGGGATTTGACCACGGCATGACATTGTAGAAAAAAAAGAGAAAAAGGAGGAACCGGAATGAGAGGCCCATAGGATTGGACGGTGATACATAATGATGGATAGTTTTATTTCATGGATCGGCGGGAAACGGCAGATGCGGGAAATCATACTGGAACGTTTCCCTGTCTGGTATGAGCGGTATGTCGAGGTATTCGGCGGCGCGGCATGGATACTGTTCGCCAAGCCGCCGGAGCCGTTCGAGGTATATAACGACATCAACGGGAACCTGACAAACCTGTTCCATGTTGTGAAGGAACAGCCGCTGGCGTTCCTGAAGGAACTCGGCTTCCTGCCGCTGAACGGGCGGCAGGAGTTTGAACTCCTGCTGGCGATGTGCCGGGGCGGGGATTTTTCCGTTCCATATATGGAAGAAGAACTGGCATTGGCGGAACGCGAACTCGCGCCGCTGGCATATACGGAATACTGCGAGATGATGGAGGAAAAAGCTGCCCTTGGCGACGTCCGGAGGGCAGTAAATTTCTACAAGCTGATACGGTACAGCTACGCCAGCGGCACAACCAGTTTCAATGCACAGCCGGTAAACTTAATGCAGGCGTGCCGGACGGTCTGGCAGGCAAACAGGCGGCTGAACGAGAACGGCTTGAAGGACGCAAAGGCAGTGCAGAAGGCCGGCGGTGCGGTGGGCAGGGGCGTAATCATTGAAAACAAGGAGTATTTCAAACTGATCGAGCAGTATGACCGGAAAGGAACGTTTTTGTACCTAGACCCGCCCTATTTCGGGACGGAGAAGCATTATGATGCAAAATTTGGCAAAGAGGATCACTACCGGCTGTGCAACACGTTAAGGGGCATCGAAGGGATGTTCATGCTGTCGTACAACGACTGTGATTTTGTGAGGAAGTTATATGACGGGTTCTATATCGAGAGTTTTGAACGGCTGAACAGCATCTCACAGAGATACAGCCCCGGAAACCAGTTCAAGGAACTGATCGTGACGAACTACGATCCGCACGAGCGGCGGAAAAAGCAGCCGAAACAAATGGAACTGACAATGTAAAAGAAAAACCTTGGGAACGCTGTCCCCAAACCCCAGCAAGGGACATCGTCCCTTGACCCTTTTTCACCCGCACAAAGTGCGGGTGGATATAAAGTTCTTTGCCCAGCTTTCTCCGAAAGAAAGCTGGCGGGTTTGGGCAGCGCCCAAGGTCTTAAATGGTTTTGAAAAGGAGGAATGAGAATGGAAATGAAATGTTATAAAATGCTGGACGGGCGCGGCAGGCTCACGCTTCCGGCAGCAGTACGCGAGGCGGCGGGAATCGGCGGGAACGACGTCCTCCAGATTACAGAACGCGGCGGCGTAATCCTGCTGAATAAAGCCGAAGTCAGCGCAGACGACCCTGTGAGGTTATTGCAGGAAAAACTCCGGCAGGAAACCGAAACTGCAGCAGCAGAACGTGAAGCCCTGAAAAAACGGGTGAAGAAGCTGCTCGATGAAAGGGAATCCACGGATGACATTATGGACGAAATCATGGACGAAATCTTCAGTTTTATGTTCTGAAAAGGAGGTGACTGGAATGAAAAAAACGATGATAATAGCGGTTATGTCATGCACTTTGCTCCTGCCCTCCGCAGCGATGGCGGCGCCGGCGCCGCCGCTGCTCCCTGTACAGGAATCGGCAGAGCCGGACGGCAGGGAACTGCTGCTGCTGGAACAGGAGAAGGCAAAACAGAACGGCAGCGTCCTGTACGGGCAGGAGCCGGAAAGACCCCTGCCCGCCCCTGTCGCGGTGGAACGCAGGAACATTGACGGGACGGAATACATCATAAAGGTGTTTGAAACGGCCGATGATATCGCGCCGGAAAAGCTGGTGGACGAGGACTTTGAGCAGGACGGTTTCCTGTTCCGGCACCTGACCACCGACAGGCAGATGAATGAAAGCGCGGATACGAAGGAAGTTACAGAAGATGCGAAAGCCGAAGGGCAGTCCGGAAAGCTGGAGGACGTAATCCGCCAGTTCCCGTCAACAAAAACCTATGACAAGGACGGTTATAAGGGAACCCTGACGCTGGATACAGGCAGCATCGTAACGGAAGTGGCAGGGTACACCACAAAGCACTATACGGTTTCGACCACAAAGGAATATCCCGGCTTGATGTATGCCGACCCGTCCTATGTGGCGCAGAGCGCGACAAAGGACGGCTGCACGCTGCCGCTGACAGACGTAAGCTGGACGGTCATGGGGACGGGATTGTCGGGGGACAGCCTTGTCCCAACGGAATACAAAGCGGTCGCCACTTACGCGAAAACCATGAGCAAACAGGTGCCGACAGGTTACGTTTCAACGGCAAGGTACACCGGAACTGTAACGAAAACCACGGCTGACACGATGGTTTATACGCTGACCTATGCGGGCAGGCCGCTGGACTCCGGACTGCCCCTGCCATTGAAAATCGTATCCGGAATCGCTGGGATTTTACTGCTTGGCGGCGGCGTTTTCGCCCTGGTTCTGTTCCTGCGCAACCGCAACGGCACTGACGTTTATAACCTGATCGACAGGGAGTACGTCCGGCTGGGGCATCAGGTGGTTAACCCGAAGGAACCTGTGATTGACCTGAACGAGTTCGAGGACATGATCCAGAGCAGCGGTTTCCGGCTGATACTGGATAAGAAAACGACAAAGGCACTGTTCGGCAGGAACATCAGCGTGACCTGGCAGGACGTGACAGTCAAGCACAGGGTGAACGAGAGGAACGGCGAATACCAATTCGACCTGGATCTGGGAGGTGTTTTGAATGAGGAATAAACGGAAAATGATCGCACTATTGACGTCGATCTGCACTGTCTTTAGCTGTGTTCCGGCATATGCGCTGGACATGGATTTGAGTTACAGCTATAAGACGGAGAGCAAAGACGAGTTTGTCATCGTGGGGGAACCGCACTTGAACTATAACGGCGAAATCCCCGACTATTTAAGGGATATTTTCGACATTACGCCCCAGATGGCGTATGATTCGCAGTACGGCAGCAACATCATTACGCCGAACAGCCCGCAGGCAAATGCGACAACCTATGCACCGCGTTACGCGCCGGTCAACACATATACGCAAAGCCCTTCCGGTCTGATTTCCGGCAGCCCTATGGACGGCGGCTCGGTGGGAAGTCTGACCGGCGGAAATTCGCAGGGCAGCAGTTCCAGCACAGGCAGCTCTGGCATAGGCGGTTCCGGCAATACATCCAGCAAAATCCCGGAATACACTTATACGGATTTTGACGGGGAAACGCCGCAGTATCCGTTGACGACCATCGAACAGGTGCGGCAGGAGGACGGGAGCATCGGCACGCTGAAAATCCCTTCCATCAGCCTCAATGTTACGGCATATGACGGGGATACGTTCGCGGCAATGAAAAAGGGCATCGGGCATATTGCCTCCACCTCCTGCTGGAACGGCAACATCGGCCTCGTTGGCCACAACCGCGGGACAAGCGATTATTTCGGAAAACTGAAAAAACTGAAGCCCGGCGACGAGATGTCCTATACCACAAAACTTGGGACAAGAACATATGTGGTGGATTCGGTTTCAAAAATTTCTGATACCGACTGGTCGAAGCTGCAGTATACCTCTGACAACCGCCTGACGCTGATCACCTGCGTGGAAAACGTCGGCACACAGAGGCTCTGCGTGCAGGCCGTAGAAAAACGATAAAAACCTGATTTTTTCAAGGTTTTTATAAATTTTACTTGAACTGTGAACGGATTTATGAGATGGTGGTGATAGAAATGGTATAGGAGGAAAACCAAACGGGAGGCGGTATCATGAAAAAGAAAACAGCAGGTAAAACGTCAATGAAAAAAAGGCTTCTGATCCCAATAGCGGTGGCGGCAGGCATGATGATGACTGTCCCGGCATTCGCGCAGCACATCTACATCGGGGATACCGAAACGGTTATCTCCTACGATGAAAACGGGAATAAAGTCATAACGCTGATTTTCGATCCGGCGAAAACACCCGACTACATGAAGCCGGACAGCCCGAACTACTGGCGAAAAGCAGAGCAGGCACAGGCACAAGCGGAACAAGGTGTAGATTTTATGGCACAGGCAGAGGTGGTTTATACGGCACAGCCGGAAAAAGAAACGCTGCCACAGCTGACAGAACCGCAGCTCCAGCCAGTCCCGCCGCTGACAGAGGCACCGGAAGTCGGGACAGTGCTGGCGGATATCCACCATGTGGACGAGGACGGAGAAATAAAACTGACAAAGCAGTACGACAGTTTTTCAGTCGGGCAATGCACATGGTACGTCCGGGGAAGGGTTCGGGAGGTTTACGGCATAGAACTGCCATATATGGGCAGGGCAGGCATTTGGGCGGACGAGTCCAAAAACAACCCTGCGGTTGAAGTTATAACAGACCTGTCCGATGTGCCGGAACAGGCAATCGCGGTATATGAAGCATCGGCGGAATTCAAGGGATGGCCGGGTCACGTCAGCTTCGTGGAGTATGTGGAACGTGATAAATACGGAAATCCAGTGACTGTGTACTACACGGATGCAAACGGGGCGGGCGATCCGGAAAAGAACGCTTATACGCCCGGTTATGACGGGTCTGTAAAAGCGGTCAGCTACGAAAAATTCCTGAAGCCATACGGCATAGAGTTGGTCGGATATATCCTCCCGAAATGAAAGATAGTGTAAAAACAAAAATCATGGAGGCTCTGCCTCCAAACCTCCGCTGGGGCATCATGCCCCAAACCCTGATTTCCGCTGCATATGTAGCAGGCTTTTAGCCTGCTGCTGCAGCGGCAGGCAGGTCAAGGGACGAAGTCCCTTGCGGGGTATTGGGACAGAGCCCCAAGGTTTTAGGCTTTGCAGAAGCAGAGCCTTTTTTATATGTAAAAAAGGAGTGGATAGAATGTCAAGATGGAAAAAGTTTTTATCTATGTTAATGGCAGCAGTATTCATGCTGTCAACAGGCGTGCAGGCGTTCGCAGGGACGTCATTAGACACCGCCTTAAACAAAGTCAATCTGTATACGAAGGGCAGCCAGGGCGCGCAGCTTTTGACATGGAAAGGCGTTGTTGACCCGCATAACTTTGCGGCAACCATTATTGTTTACAAAGCGGAGGACGGGAAAGAATATCCCGCCTATTGTGCAAATCCCAATAGACCGGGCGTGGAAAACCTTGCGGGGAAAAGCTATGACGTGGACGCAGACCAGAAGGACACCGATCCTGCGGTCTGGGGCGTTATCACGAACGGCTATCCGTATAAAACGCCGCAGGAACTGGGTGTCAACACAGAATACGAAGCATATTATGCAACGAAAATGGCAGTCTGGGCTGTGGTGCATGACAATTACAGCAACCTGAATGACTGGAAAGCCAACGGCAGCCAGAACGCCAACGTAGAAAAGGCAATGAAGGATCTTGTTGCAAAGGGACGCGCAAACCAGTATGTTTATAAGACATGGCTTGCGATGAACCCCAAAAGCCCGAAAGCCGAGCCCGACAGCAAGGACAGTAATTACTTATCGCAGGAATACACGCTGGACTGCAACGTGGATATCAGAAACTACCGTGTTGTGATTGACGGGGACGTCCCGGCAGGGGCGAAGGTTACGGACGTAAACAATAATGAGAAAGATACCTTCGATGGATCGGAAAAGACATTCAAGGTGTTGATTCCTGTTGAATCTGCCGGAGATGGCGGTTCGTTCCGCGTGCTTGTAAAGGGGAAACTGGAAAACAAGGCTGTGCTGTTCGGCAAGTCGCACGCCAACAAGCAGGATTATTATGTTGCGCCGCTGCCCTCCTACAACGGAGATTCATGGGTTGATTTGTTGTACGGCGAACCCGGAACAACGCCAGAGAAACCGGATACGCCAACTGATCCCGATACTCCTGATACGCCCAATACGCCGACGCCCAGCACCGATTTACAGATTTTGAAGGTGGACAAAGGTACGCAGAAAGGGCTTGCGGGAGCCGTATTCAAAGTCGAAGTGGACGCAACGACAATCGGGCATTATGTGACGGACAGCAGCGGTCAGGTGACGATTAAAAACGTTTCCGGCACAGTATCCGTTACGGAGGAAGTACCGCCCGAAGGTTACGTTTTAGACGAAAACAATCACAAGGACATTGAAATTACAGACGCAAAACCGATCGTGATTACATTTGCCAATGAAGAAATGGCGGAACTGGAAATCACAAAAGTCGATCAGGATACAGGCGAAGCCCTTGCAGGCGCAACATTGCGCGTTGCCTATGACGGCGGACATGATTCCTTTGACGTTTACACAAATGCGTCCGGGAAAGCTGTCCTTACAGGCTTGAAAAGCGGCACATACACAGTAACGGAAATCACCGCGCCGGACGGTTATATTCTGGACAAGACCCCGCACAGCATCAAGTTAGAGCCGGGGAAAAAGGCAACAATCAGTATTCCCAACAGGGCAAAGCCCGGTCTGCTGATTAAAAAGTATGACGAGGATACCGGCCTGCCGTTGGAAAATGCAGAGTTTTCCGTTGCGAAAAAAGGCGGCAGCATTGTGTATGAAGGTATGACAGACAAATCCGGACAGATTAAGCTGGAAGGACTTGACGAAGGGTGGTACACCATTACCGAACTGGCACCACCGAAAGGCTACCTGATTGCGACAGAAAGCAAAGACGTTTACCTGGAGCCGAATAAGTGTGTAGAAATCAAGTTTGACAACAGGCTCCGCCCTTCCCTGCAAATCATGAAAATTGACGCTCAGACGGGCGAAGCGTTGGCAGGTGCGAAATTCAAGGTAATGAAAACCGAGGACAAGACGGTTAGCGAGTATGTAACGGACGAAACCGGAACGATTTTAATTCGTGACCTAGACGAAGCTGTTTACACCGTGGAGGAAATCGAAGCACCGGAGGGCTACCGCATCGACCCTGACAGCCATAAGGATATTGCGCTGGAATGGGGCAAAACGAAAACACTTGTTTTCAGTGACACGAAAAATCCTGTGCTGGAAATCCAGAAGATAGACAGCCAGACGAAAAAACCGCTTGCGGGCGCGAAGTTTAAGGTAATCCACACAGAGGATAACACTGTCAGCGAGTATCTGACAGACGAAAGTGGCAAAATCGTAATCAAAAACCTGACGGAAGGGATTTACACCATTGAGGAAATCACTGCACCGACAGGTTATATTTTGGATACTCAGCACAAGGAGATTGAACTTGAAGCCGGAAAAACCAAAACGCTTATCTATGAGAATACGAAAAAACCGACGCTTGTCATTACGAAAACAAACGTGCTGACGGAGAAGCCTGTTCCCAATACCGTTTTCAAAATCCAGAGGGAAACAGAGAACGGCGGTGTTATTACGTTGGGGACATACAAAACGGACGCAAACGGGCAGATTATTTTGAAGGACGTTGACCCCGGCTGGTACGTCATTACGGAAATCCGTGCGGCACAGGGCATGAGCCTGCCGAAAAATCCCGTGACAAGGAAATACCTTGCGCCGGGTGAAAACGCTTATATGGTGGGCATTCAGGACAGCGATTCAACTGCGGCTGAATCAAACGGCTCTGGCAGCAACGCAAATCAGGGTACAACTGGCGGCGGCACTGCCAATGATGCCGTTTCCAATGGAACAGTAACAAAACCTGCCGGAAACGAAATCAAAGTCACATACGGCGGCGATTACGGCATTGGCGAGGAAATCCCGAATTATCCGCTGAACAGCATTGTAATCAAGAAAACAGACGCGAATACGTCTGAACTGCTTGCGGGTGCAGCATTTGAAGTGCGGAAAGTCAGCGAGGACATTTCCGGCAATTCCGGCACGATTATCGGCAGATATACCACCGACAAATCCGGCATTATCGTAATCACAGGGCTTGAAGCCGGAGCGTACATCATTGAGGAAGTCAACCCGCCGACAAATTACCTGCTCTCTGAAAACAGCCAGCAGCAGGCATGGTTGAAAGCGGACGGGACTTCCGTTGTTGAGGTTGTATTTGCGAACTATCCGTATGGCTCGATTTTGATTACCAAGGTAGATGCAGAAACAAACAAGCCGCTTGCGGGCGCGCGGTTTAAGGTTACAACAGGCGATGGCACGGCGGCAGGAAACAGCAAC
>Ga0073908_1001761_pt1 | contig 29209 bp, 24 predicted proteins | sample MucameincwithD2O_FD_65484 | JGI IMG/M metagenome (GOLD analysis project Ga0073908, IMG submission 65484) | Mouse cecum microbial communities from Vienna, Austria - Mucus amended microcosms incubated with D2O | ecosystem: Host-associated > Mammals > Digestive system > Large intestine > Cecum...
TGGAAGAAAGGCAAAGTCGCTTGTCAAATATGGATTGGAAGAGATTTCGACCATACTTATGCGTCCGACTTATACCCCAAAATTCGATGTTTTCAAATTTTTGTCATGTACTTAAATTATATATGTAAGATTAACGGCAAAATCCAAATTTTAATCGTAATTTTGTAGCCCATTATGAGTAGAATAATAGCCATAGACTACGGTCGGAAACGTACGGGAATAGCCGTGAGCGATACATTGCAGATGATTGCCAATGGACTGACAACTGTGCCTACACACCAACTGTTGCAGTTCCTTCTTGATTATGTGACTAAGGAACCGGTGGAGCGGATTTTGGTAGGTCTGCCTAAGCAGATGAACAATGAGGCTTCGGAAAACATGAGGAATATCGAGCCTTTTGTCCGTTCGTTGAAGAAGAAACTGCCTGACATGCCGGTTGAATATGTAGACGAACGTTTTACTTCTGTTCTGGCTCATCGGACGATGCTTGAGGCCGGCTTGAAGAAGAAAGCTCGCCAGAACAAAGCGTTGGTGGACGAAATCAGTGCGACTATTATTCTGCAAACTTATTTGGAGAACAAGCGCTTCTCCTTCTTATAATGTATAGGGAAGTAATGTGTAATTAAGTAATATTGTAATTAAGGAAATGATTTTACCCATTTATGTGTACGGCCAGCCCGTATTGAGAAAGGTGGCAGAGGATATTGCTCCGGACTATCCGAACTTGAAGGAACTTATTGAGAATATGTTTGAAACCATGGACCATGCCGAAGGTGTAGGGCTTGCAGCTCCGCAAATAGGTCTTCCTATCCGTGTTGTGGTTATCAATTTGGATGTTCTGTCTGAAGATTTGCCGGAATACAAAGGTTTTCGTAAGGTGTATATCAATGCCCATATTTTGGAAGTGGGAGGTGAAACCGTGTCTATGGATGAGGGGTGCTTGAGCCTCCCGGGAATTCATGAAGGGGTGAAGCGTGGCGATAAGATACGTGTGAAGTATCTGGACGAGAATCTGGAAGAACACGAGGAGGTTGTCGAAGGTTATCTGGCACGCGTAATGCAGCATGAATTCGACCATCTGGAAGGAAAGATGTTTATCGACCATTTGTCTCCGCTCCGCAAGCAGATGATTAAAGGAAAACTGAACGCTATGTTGAAAGGCAAGGCGCACTGTACTTATAAGGTGAAAACCGTCAAGAAGTAAGTCAATCATATAATATGGTATAAAAGGCTCAAAAAATATAAAAAGTGTTCCGCTAATCCCGACAAGTAAATGAAAAACGTTACTTTTGTTTCGTTTACAAGCATTTATAGAACAAGATGATAAAAAAAATACTGACGGCTATTTTGCTGTTACCTACATTGTTGTATGCACAAATCAATACGGAACGGGTGATGACCATTGCTCGGAATGCGTTGTATTTTGAGGATTACGTGCTTTCTATCCAATATTTTAATCAGGTAATCAACGCGAAACCTTATTTGTATGAGCCTTATTTTTTCCGTGGACTGGCAAAAATCAATTTGGATGACTATCAGGGAGCGGAGAGTGATTGTGATGCTGCGATTCAAAGAAATCCTTTCGTAGTAGGTGCTTACCAAATCAGGGGGCTGGCACGTATCCGGCAGAACAAGTTTGACGGGGCGATTGAAGATTATAAAACTGCCCTCAAATACGACCCCGAGAATCTGGTGCTTTGGCATAACCTTTCCCTTTGCCATATTCAAAAAGAAGATTATGAGTCGGCTAAGGAAGATTTGGGTACGCTTCTGACAATTGCCCCCAGATATACACGTGCTTATCTTATGCGTGGTGAAGTTTCTCTGAAACAGAACGATACGATACAGGCTTTGCATGATTTTGACAAAGCTATCGGTATGGACCGCTATGACCCGGACGGATGGGGGGCAAGAGCCATTGTACGTCTTCAGCAGGGGAAGTATAAAGAGGCCGAAGCTGATTTGGACCAGTCCATCCATCTGAGTGCAAAGAATGCCGGCAACTATATCAACCGTGCCTTGGCGCGTTTCCATCAGAATAATTTGAGAGGTGCCATGAGCGACTATGACTTGGCTCTGGATATTGATCCGAATAATTTTCTCGGGCACTACAACCGAGGTTTGCTGCGTGCCCAGGTAGGCGATGACAACCGGGCGATAGAGGATTTTGATTTTGTGTTGAAGATAGAGCCGGACAACATGATGGCTACCTTCAATCGTGGTTTGTTGCGTGCTCAAACGGGGGATTACCGGGGAGCAGTCAGCGACTATTCCAAAGTGATTGCAGAATATCCTAATTTTATGGCAGGCTATTATCGGCGTGCCGAAGCCCGTAAAAAGATTGGCGACCATAAGGGGGCTGAACAGGATGAGTTCAAAATCATGAAGATGCAGATTGATAAGCGCAACGGTGTTTCTTCCGGTGAGAAAAAAGAAGATAGCGACAGTAAGGATGTTGCGGATAATTCTTCGGAAAACTCCAATGGCGGGAAAACACGTAAGAAATCGGACAAGAACATGGAAAACTATCGGAAAATTGTAATAGCGGACGATTCGGAAGCTGACCAGCGTTATAAGAGCGATTATCGCGGACGCGTACAAGACCGGAATGTGATCATCAAGCTTGAGCCGATGTATGCTTTGACATATTATGAGAAATTGAGCGATGTGAAGCGTATCGTACATTATCATAAGTATATTGAGGAACTGAACCATTCGAAACTGTTCCCGAAGCCACTGCGCATCACCAATATGGAAGCTCCGTTGACGGAGGAACAAGTACGTTTCCACTTTGCTTTGATAGATGCTCATACGTCTGATGTGGTAGCTGATGAGAGGAATGCCCAAAAACGTTTCATGAGAGGTCTGGATTTTTATCTGGTTCAGGATTTTGCCAGTTCCATAGATGACTTTACGAAAAGTATTTTGTTGGATGATACTTTCTTCCCGGCATACTTTATGCGTGCTTTAGTGCGTTATAAGCAACTGGAATATAAAAAGGCCGAAGCCACAATGAGTGAAGGTGCCACTCTGGGTGCAACGGAAATGAAAAAGCCTGAAGTGACGGTCATCGATTATGAAGTTGTGAAGAATGACCTGGATCATGTTATCCAATTGGCTCCTGATTTTGTCTATGGCTATTACAACCGTGGCAATGTGTCTTCGTTGCTGAAGGATTACCGTGCCGCCTTGGTGGATTATGACAAGGCGATTGAGTTGAGTCCCGATTTTGCAGAAGCATACTTTAACCGTGGATTGACGCACATCTTCCTGGGGAATAACAAACAAGGTATTGCCGATTTGAGTAAAGCCGGAGAGTTGGGCATTGTGTCGGCCTATAACATTATAAAGAGGTTTACAGTTACACGTGAATAACATTTTTTTGCTAAAAAATAGAATATCAAAAAGAATTAGTTATTTTTGCGTTCTGAAAAATGAAATATACATATAAACTATGATAAAGATAACATTTCCAGACGGCTCTGTTCGTGAATATAACGAAGGAGTAACGGGACTGCAGATTGCAGAAAGCATCAGTTCGCGACTGGCACAGGATGTGCTGGCTTGTGGCGTGAACGGAGAAACTTATGATTTGGGGCGTCCTATCATGCAAGACGCTGAAGTGGTTCTTTATAAATGGGAGGATGAGCAGGGCAAGCATGCCTTTTGGCATACCAGTGCCCACTTGCTGGCCGAGGCTTTGCAAGAGCTCTATCCGGGCATCCAGTTCGGTATAGGTCCTGCTATCGAAAACGGTTTCTACTATGATGTGGATCCGGGTGAAACGACTATCAAGGAAGCCGACCTTCCGGTCATTGAGAAAAAAATGGCTGAATTGGTGGCTAAGAAAGAAGCGGTTGTCAGACAAGACATTGCCAAGGCAGATGCTTTGAAGATGTTCGGCGACCGTGGAGAAACTTATAAATGCGAGCTGATTTCCGAATTGGAAGACGGTCACATCACTACTTATACGCAAGGTGCGTTTACTGATTTGTGCCGTGGCCCTCACTTGATGACCACAGCTCCTATCAAGGCTATCAAGCTGACTTCCGTTGCCGGTGCTTACTGGCGTGGACAAGAAGACCGTAAAATGATGACCCGTATCTATGGTATCACCTTCCCTAAGAAGAAGATGCTGGATGAGTATCTCGTTCTGCTGGAAGAGGCAAAGAAGCGCGACCACCGCAAAATCGGTAAGGAGATGGACTTGTTCATGTTCTCCGACACGGTAGGTAAGGGACTTCCGATGTGGTTGCCGAAAGGTACTGCACTGCGCATCCGCTTACAGGACTTCTTACGCCGCATCCAGGCTCGTTACGATTATCAAGAGGTAATGTGTCCGCCTATCGGCAACAAATTGCTTTACATCACTTCCGGTCACTATGCAAAATATGGTAAGGACTCATTCCAGCCTATCCATACACCGGAAGAAGGGGAAGAGTACTTCTTGAAACCGATGAACTGCCCTCACCACTGTATGATTTATAAAAACTCACCCCGTTCTTACAAAGATTTGCCTTTGCGTCTGGCAGAGTTCGGTACGGTTTGCCGTTATGAGCAGAGCGGTGAGTTGCACGGATTGACACGTGTGCGTAGCTTCACGCAGGATGATGCGCATATCTTCTGCCGTCCGGACCAGGTAAAGGATGAATTCCTCCGTGTAATGGATATTATCTCCATCGTGTTCGAATCTATGGACTTCGAAAACTTCGAAGCGCAGATTTCTTTGCGCGACAAAGTGAACCGTGAGAAGTATATCGGTAGCGACGAAAACTGGGAAAAGGCAGAACGCGCCATCATCGAAGCTTGTGAAGAAAAGGGCTTGAAGGCGAAAATAGAGTATGGCGAAGCCGCTTTCTATGGTCCGAAACTGGACTTCATGGTGAAGGATGCCATCGGTCGCCGTTGGCAGCTGGGTACCATCCAGGTGGACTACAATCTGCCGGAACGTTTCCAGCTGGAATATACCGGTGCCGACAATCAGAAGCACCGCCCCGTAATGGTTCACCGTGCTCCGTTCGGTTCTATGGAACGCTTTGTGGCTGTTCTTATTGAGCATACGGCCGGCAAGTTCCCGTTGTGGCTGACTCCTGACCAGGTCGCTATTCTGCCTATCAGCGAGAAGTTCAACGACTATGCGCATGAAGTGAAACAATACTTGAAGAGATATGACATCCGTGCCATTGTGGACGAACGCAATGAAAAGATTGGTCGTAAGATTCGTGACAATGAGATGAAGCGTATTCCGTACATGCTGGTTGTAGGTGAAAAGGAGGCTGAAAATAAGGAAGTTGCTGTCCGCAAGCAGGGAGAAGGTGATAAAGGAACCATGAAATTTGAAGAATTTGCCAAAAAAATGAACGAAGAAGTTCAGAATATGATAAATAAATGGTAACTTTGCGCCCAATTGTAGAAGCATAGCATATATTGGATGTTCTAAAGATTGCTTTTACTTAACATAAAACATTAATTTGGGAATAGTAAATAAGAAACAAACTGGAAGTAAACGTTATTTAATGAAGAATGACAGCTTAAAAGGGCAACATCGGATTAACGAACAAATCCGGGCCAAAGAAGTCCGCATAGTGGGCGATGAAGTAGAACCAAAAGTGTATCCGATAGGGCAGGCTTTAAGACTTGCTGAAGAACATGAAGCGGATCTCGTGGAGATTTCTCCGAATGCACAACCCCCTGTTTGTCGTATTATTGATTATTCTAAATTTCTTTACCAGTTAAAGAAGCGTCAGAAAGAGCAAAAGGCAAAGCAGGTGAAGGTAAACGTGAAGGAAATACGTTTTGGACCTCAGACTGATGACCATGACTATAACTTCAAGTTGAAGCATGCCAAAGGCTTTTTGGAAGATGGCGATAAGGTGAAAGCCTACGTGTTTTTTAAAGGCCGTTCCATCTTGTTCAAAGAGCAGGGAGAAGTGTTGCTGCTCCGTTTTGCCAATGACTTGGAAGACTATGCGAAAGTAGACCAGATGCCGGTTCTGGAAGGAAAGAGAATGACTATTCAGCTCTCTCCGAAGAAGATGACGGCACCGAAGAAGAACGTAGCTCCCAAGCCTGCAGAAGATGCGCCAAAGGCTGTGTCGGCTGAAACAGAAGAATAAAGAAGTGAGTAACGCCATAGGTATAGTGCGTTGCCATATAATTTAATAATTAAAAAGTTTAAAAAAGATGCCAAAGATGAAGACTAACTCCGGTGCTAAAAAGAGATTTACTCTTACCGGAACAGGTAAAATCAAAAGAAAGCACGCTTTTCATAGTCACATTTTGACTAAGAAAACTAAGAAGCAGAAAAGAAATTTGTGCTACTCTACACTTGTCAGTACAACAGATGTAAGCCAAGTGAAAGAGCTTTTAGCAATGAAGTAATTGAAAAGCGTACAAAAGTATTAAAGTTATTAACCGAATGCATTAGCTTTAAGTCCGCTGCGTGAAGTAACGGCGCTAACATTCAAAAACAAGTAAAACTATGCCAAGATCAGTAAATCATGTTGCTTCTAGAGCAAGAAGAAAGAAAATTTTGAAATTGACCAGAGGTTACTTTGGTGCAAGAAAGAACGTTTGGACTGTTGCCAAGAATACTTGGGAGAAAGGTTTGACCTATGCGTTCCGTGACCGTAAGAACAAGAAGAGAAACTTCCGTGCTTTGTGGATTCAGCGTATCAATGCTGCCGCTCGTCTGGAAGGTATGTCTTACTCTAAGCTGATGGGCGCTTTGCACAAAGCCGGTATCGAAATCAACCGCAAAGTATTGGCTGATTTAGCGATGAACCATCCGGAAGCTTTCAAGGCTATCGTTGCTAAAGCAAAGGCTGCGTAAAAACACAGTTAGCAAATAAATCGCAAGGTGCTGATTACTATTTTGGTAGTCAGCACTTTTTGTCTTCTGATAGTCCTGGAAGAGAGGAAAACTTTAAAAGGACTTGAAACAATTTGCTGCTTTTTCTTGTTTCTTTCATAGAAACTCATTACCTTTGTTATAGAAAAAATAGCCGCATTGATTGAATCGGGAAACTCATCAATTTTTATGAAATACCGAGACAAGCTTCGCTTCTCAATGGCGGGCCACGCCCTTCGGGGTAACTCTTGAGTCGGTGGATTACAAAGAGGAGGAGCACTCAAATCATGTCATACGGAGTTTCATCACATCATCGGTGCGGCTTTCTATAAAAGAGGAACGGTAATCTGTTTGGATAACTGTTCCTCTTTCTTTTTATGCGGATGCGGGTGATTGTGAAACAGATGGTCTGTTTTGAAAAGAGGTTTTACGGTTTATTTGTTGTTCCTCAAATCTTTTACCCTCACAGCTTTTCCTTCACTCTGTGGTAGGGAGCCTTTCTTTACCAACCGTAATTTCGGGGTGACCAGAATCTCATCTTTCAACTGACGGGTGATTGCTTTGCGAATCTTCTCCAGCTCGATATAGTTGTCGGTAGAGAGGTCGCTGAGCTCAACTTCTACAATCATTTCATCCTGATTGTTGACCGTTTCGAGCGTGATGAGGTAATTGCTGCCCAATTCGGGGAATTGTACCAGCACCTTTTCCACCTGCATGGGGAAGATGTTGACTCCCTTGATGATGAACATGTCGTCACTACGGCCTTTGATGCGGTCTATACGGATGTGGGTACGTCCGCAAGGGCACTTGCCGGGCAGAATGCGGGTAAGGTCGCGTGTACGATAACGGATGAGCGGCATCATTTCTCTGTCTAAGGTTGTCAGTACCAGTTCGCCGATTTCACCTTCCGGTACGGGGGCGCCGGTTTCGGGATTGATGATTTCGACCAGGTAACAATCTTCCCAAAAATGCATGCCGTCTTGTTCGGTACATTCGAAAGCTACGCCGGGACCATTCATTTCCGTCATACCGAAGCTGTTGTAGGCTTTGACACCAAGCATGCGCTCAATCTTTCTGCGTTGCTCGTCTGTGTGGGGCTCGGCGCCGATTACAAGCGTTTTCAGACTTGTACCGGCCGGGTCTATACCTTCTTCCTGGAATACTTCGGCCAGACGGATGGCATAGCTGGGAATAGCATGCAGGGCAGTGGTTTTGAAATCGGTGATGAACTTAATCTGGCGCTTGCTGTTGCCGGCAGCGGCCGGAACAGTCAGTGCACCCAGACGCTCTGCTCCATACTGAAAACCCAGTCCTCCGGTGAACATGCCGTAGCCGGAGCTGTTTTGGAAAATATCCGTCTTACGGATGCCTACCATATAGAGGCAGCGGGCCACTAAGTTAGCCCAAGAGTCCAAATCGTGTTGAGAGTGTACGATGACTGTCGGTGTGCCCGTAGTGCCACTGGAAGAATGGATACGTACTCCGTCCTCACGCATATTTCCTGCGACTAATCCGAAAGGATAATTGGCGCGCATATCGGCCTTAGTGGTAAAGGGTATCTTGCGTATGTCTTCTACAGACCGGATGCTGTCGGCGGTGATGCCATGCTCTTGGAATACCTTTTTGTAATAGGGCGAGTTGGCGGCAATGCTGACAGTTTTCTTTAACCGTTGCAGTTGCAGTTCGCGCAACTGCTCACGGGGCATTGTTTCAATCTCTTCTTCCCAGTATTTGTTATTCATGGTATGGTGAAATTTAGGGTCAATTATAGTTTATATCAGTTTTTCTGCAATCTCTTTGCCTGCTGCCAGTGCTTTGAGGTTCAGCTCAACAATAGCATCGCCTTTGCGCTGAAAGATTTCGCGGATACTGTCTTGTACCTTTGCATAGTCGATGCCGAGGAAGGGGATGGTGGCGCCCAGAAGTACGATGTTCGCTACGCGGGGAGAACCTGCTTCTTTGGCCACTTCGTTCACATTCAGCATGATTTTATGCGGCAACTTGTTGATTTCAGCCTTGATGTCTTTTTCTGCAGGATAGTTGGGGATGTTGATGAAGGGAGCTTCATTGGTCACCAACCAACCTTCGGGGCTGAGGTAGGGGAGGTAGCGCAGTGCCTCCATCGGTTCCAGGGAGATGATGAGGTCGCATTTTCCTGTGGGAATGAGGTCTGAAGCGATGGGTTGGTTGCTAATACGTAGATTGGACTGCACGTCACCGCCTCGCTGGCTCATGCCGTGTACTTCTGCCTGCTTCATATAGAGTCCGTCCTTAAGGGCTGCTTTGCCGATTACGGTGGCGATGGAGAGGATACCTTGTCCTCCTACGCCGGAAAGTATGATGTCTTTTTTCATGGTTTTACTTGTTTCTTTTTTTGCGTGCTAATGTCTGGATACATTCTCTGCGGGGTATGATGACGGATACGCCGTGGTATTCGATTTCTTCCCGGATTATTTGCTTCATTTCCTCGTAGTTTTTCTTCAAGGGGACTACGACGCGGATATGTTCGGGGGCTACACCGATGCCGGCGCAGATGGCTTCCAGACGTCCGGTGCCGGCAGAGTCTTGTCCTCCGGTCATGGCGGTGGTTTCATTATCGGAGATGACGATGGTGACGTCGGCGTTTTCGTTGACGCAATCCAGCAATCCCGTCATGCCCGAGTGGGTGAAGGTGGAGTCGCCGATGACGGCTACGGCAGGATGCAGACCGGCATCCGAAGCGCCCTTCGCCATGGTGATGGATGCGCCCATATCCACGCAAGAGTTGATGGCGTTGAATGGGGCATTGGCTCCAAGCGTATAGCAACCAATGTCGCTGAATACCTTGTATGTGGGATATTCTTCTTTCAATACTTGGGTCAGCACCGTGTACATGTCGCGATGGCCGCACCCTTCGCACAAGGCGGGCGGGCGCATCTCTACCAGAGAAGGAACACTGAACTCAGCCTTGTTCTCCTTGCCTATGGCACGCGCCACGCTGTCCGGGTTCAGTTCTCCGTCTTGCGCCAAGGTACCGTCCAGGCGGCCTTTTACGTTGATGCCGATGCCCAGATAACCTTTCAGTTGTTTTTCTACGAAGGGTTGCCCGTCTTCCAGTACCAGAATCTCGTCACACGCCTCTACCAGCTGCATCAGCTGTTTCTTGGGCAACGGATATTGTCCGATTTTCAGTACCGGATATTCGCAACCTTCGGGATAGTTCTCCATCAGGTAGTTGTAGCCGATGCCGCATGCCACGATGCCCAGTTTTTTGTTGGGACCGTCGGTGTATTTGTTGTAAGCGGAGTTTTCAGAAGCTTTGATAAATTCGTCCTGGCGCTGCAGCAATGCTTTGTAGCGTTTACGTGCATTACCCGGCAGAAGGATGAACTGACGCGGGTCGTCGCTGAAGGAAATCTCATTCTGCGGTTGTTGTTCCTTGCGCTCTACGCCGGAGCGGGAGTGGGCCAGGCGTGTAACCATGCGCATCAGGATGGGCTCGCCGGTCTGTTCGGAGAAGCTGAATCCGTTGTACGCCATGTCGTAGGCTTCCTGCTGGTTGCTTGGCTCGTACATCGGGATGAGGGAGAAGTCGCCATAGAAACGGCTGTCCTGCTCGTTTTGTGAGGAGTGCATGCTGGGGTCGTCGGCAGCAATGACTATCAGACCGCCTTTTACTCCTGTAATGGCAGAATTGATGAAACAGTCGGCAGCCACGTTCATACCCACGTGCTTCATGCACACCAGTGAACGCTTGCCTGCAAAGGACATGCCCAAGGCGGCCTCCATCGCAGTTTTCTCGTTAGAGCACCAGCGGTTATGTATGTTCTTTTCGGCAGTAACCGGTGCCATCTGGATATATTCGGTGATTTCCGTAGAAGGAGTGCCGGGATAGGCATATACGCCCGAAAGTCCGGCATCTAATGCAGCTTGTGCAATGGCTTCATCGCCAAGTAAGAGTTGCTTGCTCATATCTGAATGTTTAAGTGTTAGTCATGGATTAATGTTTGACGCAAATATAGGATTTTGCTTTTATTTTATCAGCAGATTACTTGAAAATCTTTCTTTCGTTTAATGCATTCCAATATTTTCTTGCATTTTTCATATGCTCGGCATAGTTGGATGCGAAGTTGTGGGTACCCGAGAAGTCCTCTTTGGCACACATGTAGAGGTAGTTGTGTTTCGTATAATTCAGCACGGCATCCAGCCCGATGGGTGAGGGGATGCGTATGGGGCCGGGAGGTAGTCCGGCATTGAGGTAAGTGTTGTAGGGTGATTCTACCGCCAGATGTGCATTTGTAATTCTCCGCAAACCGAAGTCCTGCAAGGCAAATTTGATGGTAGGGTCGGCCTGCAGGGGCATGTCGGTGTGCAGGCGGTTGATGTAGAGTCCTGCTACCATCGGTTTCTCGGAATTATTGTTTGTTTCTTCCTCGACGATGGACGCGAGGGTACAGACTTCCGTCGGGGTCATTCCGATGGCGTTGGCTTTATCTAAGCGTTCCTGGTTCCAGAACTTCTGGTGCTCTTTCTGCATTCTTTCGAAAAACTCTTCTGCGTTCATGTCCCAATAGACTTGGTAGGTTTCGGGAATGAAGAGGCAAGGCATAGTCTCTTTGGTGTATCCCAGTTTTTGTTGAAATGCGGAGTCGTTCATCAGTCCGGCTATTTCGGTGGAGTCTATCATGAGCTGTTTGCCTACGCTGCGTGCCAAGCGGTCTAGCGTGCGTACGCTGCCGACGGTGAGGTTCATAGGTTCTTGATATCCGCGGTACAGACGGCTGAATACGTGATATACATTTTCTCCCGGTCGGATGGCGTAGCGTCCGGTGTGTATGTTTGTGGGATATTTCTTGTATTGGGCCATCCAGCGGAAGCCGTTGAAGCTCCGGGGATGGCCTTGTCGTTTCACCTTATTATATATGGAATCGGTGGTGTCGTCGCGGTCTATATAGATATAGACTGTTTTTTGCGGATGGAATTGCGGGGCAAACAGATAGTAGTATGCTGTTCCTGCACAAGCTGCTCCGATGAGAGTCAGTGCGATGAATGTTCCGATAATGATTTTCTTCTTTTCCATTTTATTTTACAATGTCTTTAGTTGGGCAAAGTTAGTAAAAAATGGAGTGAAAACCATCAAGTCATATCAGTTAATTCGATAGCTGACATCTCTACCATCTTCCTCCTTTCTGCCTCTGCCGAATGACAACCCTTACCCGAATTGCTATTAAGAAGACAGAGAGTGTAACGGACGTGACAAAGGTAAATTCTATTGTTGAAGGTGTCAGCTTTTCGGACGTGCTTAATTCCTATGGCGATTTCCGTGCCGGGGATACCTCAAAAACGGCAGTGACTAACTACGAGAGAAGAAGTTAGGAATGCTTTGGAACTGTGTTTTTTCATGATGGATATTTCGGCTTCTCAGCATGTCAGCTCGATGAGGAACGTGTAAATGCTGGCAGCAAGACCGGAACAGTAGGAAACGTAACGCTTTTCGGGCAGATAGCCCATTTGGTTGACACGCTTCATCTGAGTTATACCGAGGAAAATTTGAACAGGCTCTAAAATATTTCCAAAAAAAACAGAAATTCTTTTTGCCTTTTCAAATAAAGGTGTACCTTTGCATCCCGTAAACAAAAGCTTATTGCCGCTATAGCTCAGTTGGTAGAGCAACGCATTCGTAACGCGTAGGTCGCCAGTTCAAGTCTGGCTAGCGGCTCAAAAGCAGAAGCCCATTAATTGTCTTATATTTGAAACAATTAGGCTTCTGCTTTTGTTTTATAATTCTTCGATTTTTTTTAAGAAGGATTCATAGTCCACTGGTGGACTAAATGACTTATCTAAAACTTATCCTTCAAATTTTAATCTATTATGGTAACCCTTAATTAGCTATTCTCAAGGCAAAAGTTCTAAAGGACAGCAGACATAAAATAAGAGTGGCTAAAGGTCTGATGCTTCTATTATAAACACCAAGCTAAGAAGCATGATGAATGAATCCTTATTGTATGATGGCCTTGTTCGAAGCTTGTATGCTCACCCTGGAAGTGGGAGCTACGGGGATGGGGAAAAGTTATACTGGCCTTGGGGCAACATGGTTATATTGAAAAAAAGGGCTTTGATTGGACAAATAAAAAAATAGTGTCAATTTCCCCGCTTTCTTCTACCAAATGAAAAGGCGTGAAAAGAACAGCTTTTTAATGCTTTTTCTGAAACTTAGAGGTGGAATAAATGTATATTATAAAAATAATATATTACCTTTGCGCCCGATTTATATTTATTACAAGAACTCAAAAGGTTAATCATCTTATGCGTAAATTAATAGCACTATTCTTTTTGGTATTTATTTTGTCAGGGGTAGCTTTCGCTCAGCAGATGTCAGATGATCAGGTTGTTCAGTATGTGAAAAACGCTCAGCAGATGGGCAAAAATCAAAAGCAGATTACTACTGAATTAATGCGGCGGGGAGTGACAAAAGAACAAGTTGAAAGAATTCAGAAAAAGTATGAAAACTCCAAATCTGGAAATTCGCAGCGCAATACGCAAGATGAGAAACGTTCTCGTCAACGTGGTGAAATGAGTGGTGTGGTCAAAGGGTTGCGTACAACTTCGGAAACGTATTCTGCCGGACAAACAGTGGCTGCAGGAGATTCTTTACAAATGATGGATAATCGTTCCTTGCCCCAAGAGAAAGAGACGGAGTATCTGGCTTCGCAAATTTATGGTCATAATATTTTTACTAACGATAATTTGACTTTCGAGCCCAATGTAAATGTCGCTACTCCCGAGAACTATCGTTTGGGACCTGGTGACGAGGTGATTATTGATGTGTGGGGGGCTTCTGAAACAACGATTCGGCAAACGATATCTCCGGAAGGGAGCATCCTTGTGAATAATCTGGGACCGGTTTATCTCAATGGTAAAACTGTAAAGGAAGCCAATAATTATTTGAAACAAGAGTTTGCCAGAATATATTCCGGAGTAACTGGAAATGTGCCTTCTACCCAAGTTAAATTGACATTAGGGGAAATACGTTCTATTCAAGTAAACGTTATGGGTGAAGTTCTGGTGCCCGGAACTTATACCCTTTCATCATTTGCTTCCGTATTCCATGCACTATATCGTGCAGGTGGTGTAAACCCGATTGGTAGTTTACGCAGTATTAAAGTGATTCGCAATGGAAATACAATAGCGGATTTGGATGTTTACGATTTGCTTATGGAAGGAAAAATGAAGGATGACATCCGTTTGCAGGATGGTGATGTGATTCTTGTGGATCCTTACCAGTCATTGGTACAGATATTGGGTAAGGTAAAACGTCCGATGTTTTATGAAATGAAACCCACTGAAACCGTAGGTACATTATTGAAGTATTCAGGTGGTTTTACGGGTGATGCTTATAAGAAAGCATTACGTATAATTCGTAAAAGTGGACGTGAACATCAAATTTATAATGTGGATGAAATGGATTATTCCGTATTCCGCATAGATGATGGTGATAAGATTACGGTTGACTCCGTTTTACAGCGTTTTGAGAATCGTGTGGAAGTCCGCGGTGCCGTATATCGTGAAGGCTTATATCAGTTGGACGGTACAATGAATACAGTGAAGCAGTTGATTAAGAAAGCGGAAGGACTTCGCGGAGATGCATTCTTGAATCGTGCTATAATCGACCGTGAGCTTGAAGACTTGTCGCATGAGATTATACAAGTAGATGTAAAAGGTTTGCTGAACGGGACAACGGCAGATATTCCTTTGCAGAAGAATGACATTTTATATATTCCAAGTATTCATGACTTGAAAGAAGAAGCTACACTTACCATCCATGGTGAAATAGCCAATCCGGGTACGTATCTTTATTCTGATAAGATGACAGTAGAGGATTTGGTGTTGCAGGCTGGTGGTCTGTTGGAGGCAGCGGCTACAACAAAGGTTGAAGTGGCACGGCGTATGAAAGATTCCAAGAGTACGTCTTTCTGTACTACGGTAGGCCAGAATTTCTCTTTTGATTTGAAGGATGGCCTATTGTTGGGAGAAGGAAGTCAGGATTTTCATCTTGAACCTTTTGATGAAGTTTATGTTCGTAAGAGTCCGTCTTATTTTAAACAACAGAATGTTGTGGTGGGTGGAGAAGTTCTTTTTGGCGGTAATTATGCACTATCGAAAAAGAATGAACGTTTGAGTGACTTGATAGCTAAGGCTGGTGGGGTAACTCCCGATGCTTATATAAAAGGAGCACGTCTTATGCGTAGAATGACTGAAGAAGAATTCCGTCGTAAGGAAGATGCACTGCGTATGGCACAAGCCGGAGGCGGAGATTCCATATCTGTGAAAAGATTGGATTTGTCCAATACCTATTCTGTAGGTATAAATCTGGGAGAGGCCTTGAAAAATCCTGGTTCAGATGCTGATATGGTACTTCGTGAGGGAGATGTGTTGTTTGTTCCGGAGTATGTAAGTACAGTGAAAATCAACGGTGCTGTAATGTATCCGAATACAGTTTTATATAAAAAGGGTGAAAGCTTGAAATATTACATCAATCAGGCTGGTGGCTTTGGCAACGATGCCAAGAAACGCAAGGCCTATGTAATATACATGAATGGTACAGTTTCTCGTTTAAGAGCTGGAAACAAGAAGGCAATTGAACCTGGTTGTGAAATAATAGTTCCAAGTAAAGAGCAGAAAAAGAAGATGACTACTACTGAAATTTTGGGAATGGGAAGTACGACAGCTTCTATTGCAGCGATGATTGCGACTATGGTTAATCTCTTTAAGTAATTTGAATTATGAGCGAAGAAAGAATACAAAACATATCTTCTCCACAACCTGAGGAACAAGAGATAGATTTGATAGAACTGGCCCAAAAAGTATGGGCTAGTCGCAAATTGGTTTTTAAGGCGTGTGGCATCGCTGCCCTTGTAGGACTGGTTGTTGCATTTAGTATTCCTAAGGAGTACTCTACAAGTGTGACTTTGGCTCCGGAGAGCGGTGGCAAGTCTGCCGGTGGAAGTATGGGAGCTCTTGCAGCCATGGCGGGTATCAATTTGGGTGCTTCTTCCGGTGAAGATGCTTTGTCCCCCGAACTCTATCCTGATATTGTAAGTTCTACTCCTTTTCTGATTGAACTGTTCGATGTTAGAGTCAAGGATCAGAAAGCAAAAGTAGACACAACTTTATATGCTTATTTGAAAGAGGAACAACGTTCTCCTTGGTGGAGTGCAATTATTTCCGCTCCTTTTAAGGTATTGGGATGGACATTGTCCTTGTTTATGGATGAACCGGAAGGGGGGGATGCAAAGCTGGATCCTTTTCGTCTTACTAAAGATGAGGCTGCCATTGCAGATGCTTTAAGTAAACGTATCTCTGTTTCTGTAGACAAAAAGACAGGTGTGACAACCTTGTCTGTTACTATGCAGGATCCTTTGATATCTGCTTCACTGACGGATACTGTGATGCATTGCCTGCAGAACTACATCACAGATTATCGGACTAATAAGGCTCGTCATGATTTGGCATTTACCGAAAAACTTTACGGAGAAGCAAAGGCCAGTTATGAGGATGCCCAGAAGAAATATGCTAATTTTGTAGATGCAAACCAGAATATAATATTGCTGAGTTATCGTGCAGAGCAAGAGCGTTTACAGAATGAAATGAATTTAGCCTATCAAGTATATACGCAAGTTTCTCAACAATTGCAGATGGCAAGAGCTAAGGTGCAGGAGATTACACCGGTATATACGGTTGTTCAGCCGGCTACGGTACCTTTAAAGCCTGCAAAGCCCAATAAATTGATGATTTTGATCGGCTTCATGTTCTTAGCAGGTGTCGGCAGTGTGGGATGGATATTATTTGTAAAAGATTTATTAAAGGAATGGAAAAAGCAAACAATATGATGACGGATAATGAGATGATGTGCTGGCATACATTGTACACAGCACCCAAGTCTGAGCATAAGTTGATGCAGTGTTTGAACGCTGCGGGATATACTACATATTGCCCGATGCAGGCTGTGTTTGTAAAATGGAAGGGGCGTACCCGGAAGGTGATTGCCCCTCTTTTCTCCGGATGTTTGTTTGTTGCCGGTAATGTGGCGGAAGTAACTTCATTGGCTTCCTCGCAGAAGGCTGCTATATTAGTAGATAAAGAAGGAAAAAGTTTGTCTATTGAAGCAGGAAAAGCAGAACTTCCTGCCAAGTTTGCTCAATTACTGAAGTTATGATGAAGCTGATAACAGAAGAACTGCTGGATACCGTTACTTCACAAGCTAAGGAGAACTCCCGCTTACGTATGAATTATAATTTTCATGCGTCTATGGATGCCCCTATTCATCGGTTGCTGAATGCTTTGGAACCTGGAACTTATCTTCCTCCTCACCGTCATACGGATAAGGAGGAAACTTATCTGGTTTTGCGTGGAAGTCTGCTGGCATTTTTCTATGATGATGCCGGCAATGTAACAGATAGGGTATGTCTCAATCCTTCGGAAGGTAAATATGGTCTGGAGATTCCTTCTAATACATGGCATAGTATTATTGCCTTGGAGTCAGGTACTGTTATTTTTGAAATTAAAAAAGGCCCATATCAGCCTCTGCCTTCAGAGGATTTGGCTTCGTGGGCTCCTCAGGCTTCTGATGTGGAGGGAATAGAGGCTTTTATGAAGAGGATGTTGGAGTAGCTTTAACATTTCCCCGATAGAACATAAAGAAGGGGATGTGTCAAAACACCAAAAATATGAAAATCACCCCTGTCACAGATATCTGTAGCAAGGGTGATTTTGTTAAAAAGAGGGTTTTGACACATCCTCTTCTTTTATGTTCCATGTTATCAGTCAAACAGACTTCTGAACTTCTTGAATATCTTTTCTTTAATCGAAGTATTCGGCTTGAAGTTATCCGATGTCTCCATCTCTTCCAATGCTTTTTTCTCATCCTTACTCAGCGTTTCGGGTATATATACGCTGATGTTTACCAATAAATCTCCCGTACCGTATCCGTTCACGTTGGGTAAACCTTTGCCGCGCAGGCGGAGTACTTTTCCCGGTTGCGTACCTGAGTCAATTTTTACTTTCACCTTTCCGTCAATAGTAGGAATTTCGACCGCACCACCTAAGGCAGCTGTCGGGAAGCTGAGGAGCAAATTGTAAATCAAGTCGTTTTCGTCACGTATCAGGTTCGGATCTTGCTCTTCCTCTATAAGAATCAGCAGGTCGCCCGGCACACCGTTGTGCTTGCCTGCATTTCCTTTTCCTCCCATAGAGAGTTGCATGCCTTCTGCGACACCTTTCGGGATTTTTACGGTTACTACTTCTTCACCGTATACAATACCCTCACCGGCACACTCCTTACACTTGTTTTTGATGATTTTACCTTCACCGCCACAAGTCGGGCAAGTCGTTCTTGTTTGCATGGTGCCGAGTATGGTTTGCTGGTTACGGATTACCGTGCCGCTGCCGTTACAAGTCGGACATGTTTCAGCACCGCCGTCGCCTTCGGCTCCCGTACCATGACAGTGGGTACAAGGCACGTATTTCTTCAGCTTGAATTTCTTTTCCACACCGGTAGAGATTTCCTTGAGGTTCAGTTTTACCTTGACGCGCAAGTCCGAACCACGGTAGCGGCGTTGTTGTGTACCGCCGCCTCCGCCGAAACCTCCGAAACCTCCAAAACCTCCTCCACTGTGTCCGCCGAAGATATCACCGAACATGGAGAAGATGTCGTCCATGGACATACCTCCGCTGAAGCCGCCAAACGGACCGCCATTACCGGCGGCACCACCCAGTCCGGCATGACCGAACTGATCGTAGCGGGCACGCTTGTCCGGATTGCTTAGTACGTCATATGCCTCTGCCGCTTCCTTGAATTTTTCTTCGGCTGTTTTGTCGCCCGGATTCTTGTCCGGATGATATTGGATGGCTTTTTTGCGATAGGCTTTCTTTATTTCTTCTGCCGTTGCTGTCTTTTCGACTTCCAATACTTCGTAGTAATCTCTTTTTTCCATACAGTTTTATGTTATTCTCCGACTACCACTTTGGCATGACGGATCACTTTGTCGTTTAGGATGTAACCGGTTTGTACACAGTCCAGAATTTTGCCTTTCAGTTCTTCATTGGGTGCCGGAATCACGGCGATGGCTTCGTGATAGTCTGTGTCGAGCGGTTGTTCTTTTGTCTCTACCACTTTAACACCGTTTTGTCCCAGTACAGACATGAATTTGTTGTAGATAAGTTCAACACCTTCTTTTACGGCAGCTACGTCGGTGGCTGTTTCCATGTTTTTTAGGGCGCGTTCAAAGTCGTCCACAATGGGCAGGATGCTGCTGATACTTTTTTCACCACCGTTCAGGATAAGTTCTGCTTTCTCCTTCATGGTGCGTTTGCGGTAATTGTCGAACTCGGCAGATAAGCGCAGATATTTGTCCTTCTGCTCTTCAATCTGTTCATTTGCCTTTTTCAGTTCCTGGGCGAGCTTTTCTTCTTCTGTCAGGGGAGCCTCGTTTTCTTGTGAAGCTTCTTGTCCTACGATTTCTTCGTCACATTCGTTAGGAGTAGCTTGAGTTTTCAACTCCTCTTCCTGGTTGTTTTCTTTTTCTTTCGGATTCATATTGTTATGCTTGTTATTCTTGTAAAATGATTTTGCTTTCATTGCTGTCAAGGGTTTAAGTTAATATGATACCAGTGCCCCAGCAAAAACTTTGCCAAAACGGATATTTTTGCCGAAAATGCTGCAAAGGTAATACTTTTATGCCAGATTGACAGCGCTTCCCAGTGTCTATTCATGGAAAAAATAACTATCTTTGAATAAGATAGGCGGTATCTCAGCAAAACTTTTTCATGCGAGCATGAAAGTTTTACGTTCAATTTGCACTATCTTTGCATTCGCAATTCGTAGACTAATTAGGTATTATATAGTAAATTGTAAATAAATAAATCGTAAATATAAAGATGATTACAGTCTCTAATGTCTCAGTACAGTTTGGTAAAAGAGTGTTGTTCAATGACGTAAACCTGAAGTTTACAAGTGGTAACTGTTATGGTATCATCGGTGCCAACGGTGCCGGAAAATCTACATTTTTGAAAGCGATTTCCGGGGAACTGGATCCTACGACGGGTTCCATCATGCTGGCTCCGGGAGAGCGTCTTTCCGTTTTAAGCCAGGACCACTTCAAGTGGGATGCTTTTACAGTGATGGACACAGTGATGATGGGACACACGGTGTTGTGGGACATCATGAAGCAGCGCGAAGTGCTGTATGCCAAAGAGGATTTCACGGACGAGGATGGATTGAAGGTTTCCGAATTGGAAGAGAAGTTTGCCGAGCTGGACGGATGGAATGCCGAAAGTGATGCCGCCGCCTTGCTGAGTGGCTTGGGTATCAAGGAAGACAAGCATTATCTGTTGATGGGTGAGTTGAACAATAAGGAAAAGGTGCGTGTCATGCTGGCACAGGCTCTTTATGGAAATCCGGACAACTTGCTGCTGGACGAGCCGACCAATGACTTGGACATGGAGACTGTGACCTGGCTGGAAGATTATTTGTCGAACTTTGAACACACTGTACTGGTTGTGAGTCATGACCGCCACTTCCTCGACTCCGTTTGTACGCATACGGTAGACATTGACTACGGAAAGATTAATCTTTTTGCCGGTAACTATAGCTTCTGGTACGAATCCAGCCAGTTGGCGCTTCGTCAGCAGCAGAACCAGAAGGCAAAAGCCGAGGAGAAGAAAAAGGAATTGGAAGAGTTTATCCGCCGTTTCAGTGCCAATGTGGCAAAGAGCAAGCAGACTACCAGTCGCAAGAAGATGCTGGAGAAACTGAATGTGGAAGAAATCAAGCCATCGTCCCGTAAGTATCCGGGCATTATCTTTACGCCTGAGCGCGAACCGGGTAATCAGATACTGGAGGTTTCCGGTTTGACAAAGACGCTGGAAGATGGTACAGTGCTGTTCCGCGATGTCAACTTCAATGTAGAGAAGGGAGACAAGATTGTATTCCTTTCCCATGACCCGCGTGCCATGACTGCTCTGTTCGAGATTATCAACGGGAATATGAAACCGGATGCGGGTACCTTCAACTGGGGGGTGACTATTACTACCGCCTACCTGCCGCTAGACAATACTGCATTCTTTAATACAGACCTGAATCTGGTAGATTGGTTGAGCCAGTTCGGTGAGGGCAATGAAGTCTACATGAAGAGCTTCTTGGGACGTATGCTTTTCTCCGGAGAAGAAGTTTTGAAGAAGGCGAGCGTATTGTCGGGAGGGGAGAAAATGCGTTGTATGATTGCGCGCATGCAGCTTCGTAATGCCAACTGCCTGATTTTGGATACACCGACCAATCACCTCGACTTGGAATCCATTCAGGCATTCAACAATAACTTGAAGACCTATAGGGGCAATATTCTGTTCTCATCCCATGACCATGAGTTCATTCAGACGGTTGCCAACCGTATCATCGAGCTGACTCCGAACGGTATCATCGACAAGATGATGGAGTATGATGAATATATCACTTCGGACCACATTAAAGAGTTACGTGCACGTATGTACGCAGCTAAGTGATAACGCTAAGAACTAAATAAGCATATTTTAAATCGTTCCATCATGAGGAAAAAATCGTTCCACCATGGTGGAACGATTTTTTCGCCACGGTGGAACAATATTTCCGTTATGGAAGAACGATTCTTCCTCCGTATCTATTTTGCTACTGAACCATTATAAGCTGAATATCCGTATCTTTGTAGCAAAGAAAAAGACACTCCTTGATGGAATGGGACACCTTTCTAAAAGAATGATAGAATTAGGCGAAAAGGTCTATTCCACAGCCCTAATAAATCGTGGCTGTCATTAATTAGGGAGCATGCCTTTGTTTTTGTAACTTTCCGTACTTGGCGATGATACTCCTCGACAGTATTGGTGGCATATAGTTATGAAATCTGCTTTACTTTTGCTGCCGACATGATGCGGAAAGAGAATAGGGAGCTTGTATTGCCTCCCATGTGCTGTACCAACATCTGACAGATGGGCAATCCTAGTCCGGTGCCTTGGGCAAAATTGTTGAGCTTGACAAAGTGGCCGGATATGCTCTCTTGCTTGTCTTGGGGAATACCGAGTCCCGTATCGGATACGTAGAAATAAAGCGGAGTAACATATTTAAATTGAAATGTTACTCCACTTCTCATTGAGATGTTGAAAGATGTGTTTTCAGGAGATTTAGTTATTTTCTTTTTTAATGTCTATGGACATGAACCGTTCACCGTCATATAGACTTTTGACACGGATGTTCACTCCTTTTTTATCTTTCAGCTGTTCTGCTATATTGGCCAGCTTGAAGGAGGCCAGTCCGGTGCCCAGTGTGAGCTGGCTGTCATTGTAGGCATTGTGGCGGAATTCGAGATTGACGTAATCCGGTTTGTTGTTTTCGCCGGCGGATGCTTCGTTGATGATTAGGTTCAGCATGTGCTTCTTGTCCTTGTTATTGCTGTGGTAGAATTGGTATTTGATGTTCAGATACTCGCCCGTAATCCATAAATCCGTAGCGTTGATGTTGTCGTCGCCGATACTGTCCGCCTTTTCGGCAGGCATGGAGTAGATGTCTTTGGTCAGAATGTTCTCTATGTGCTTTATTTGGGCATTGTATTCGTAGCCCGGAAGTTTCTCCTCCAGTTCGTGGAAGTAGATGAAAGTTCTCTGTCCGTCTATTACGGCATAGTTGTGAACATAGGTTGTGTCACTGGGATATAGTTTACTTCCTTCGTCCAGTGAGAAATAGTAGTCCTTTCCTTCAATGACCTTCACCGTGCCTACGGCGAACAAAGCATTTTTGTCATCCCAATCGTCCAGACATGACTGCAATACAGCGGCAGTAAGAAATAAAAGCACGGATGTTGCCAATGTCATTCTCAGTTTCTTCATAAGTGGTAGGTTTTAGCTCTTTTTCTGTTTAAAACTTATTTTTGTACTCAGAAAATGCGGTGAAAAACTAAATACTGCGTAGTATATTGTTAAAGAAATGAAAGTATGATTTTCTTCTCTGTCTGATGCAGTAATTTTGTATCAGTTGCATTTTTAAGGTAAAACACGTGTTAAAAGAAAGAATGGAAGAACAGGAATTGGCAGAACACTGTAGACAAGGAGACAATCTTGCCCGCAAAGAACTGTATGAGCGCTATGCGGGACGCATGTTCAGCGTATGCCTCCGTTATGCAGGTAGCCAGGAGACTGCTCAAGACCTGATGCATGACGGTTTTCTGAAACTTTTTGATTCTTTCGATAAGTTCACTTGGCGGGGAGAGGGTTCTCTGCGGGCATGGATGGAACGCGTAATGGTGAATACGGTATTGCAATATTTGCGGAAAAATGATGTGATGAATCAGTCATCGCCCTTGGAGAATGCACCCGAAGCTTATGAGGAACCGGAAGGTTCGTCAATAGATGCCGTTCCTCAAAAGGTATTGATGCAGTTTATCAGTGAATTGCCTGCCGGCTACCGTACCGTATTCAACTTATATATTTTTGAAGAGAAATCCCATAAGGAGATTGCTCGACTATTGGGAATTAATGAAAAATCCTCTGCCTCGCAGTTGACGCGTGCTAAAGCGACTTTAGCGGCAAAAGTACGTGAGTGGATAAAAAGAAATGATTAAATGAAGGAACGTATGGAAGATGAATTGTGGTTGGAAAAGATAAAAGACAAGCTGAAAGACTATTCCGAACCGTTGCCGGTTGCCGGATGGGAGCGGTTGGAGAAGGAATTGTCCGTTTCCGGAACTCCGATAGCCAGACCGCATAAGATGATACCTTTCCACCGCTGGGCGGTGGCTACGGCAGCAGTGTTGTTGGCGGCAGTATCGTCCGTCAGTCTGTGGCTGTTGCAGAGCCCGATAGGTAATGAGATGCGGCATACGTCAGTGCCTGCCTGGGCTGTGGTTCCAGACGTCTTGCCGGAACAGATGTTACCTGCTGTACGGACTAATTCCGTAGAACCTGCTTATCGGGCATATGGAAATGTATCGGCATCCGAGAAGGAGGCAAGTCGCCCTTTGGTTGCACGACATGTCGGAATATGGGTTAACGAAGAACAGAGGGAGGAAATGTTTCCGGATGAAACGGCAGATGAGACTGCCGGTGTCGGACAACAGACAGAGGAGCTGCTAGTGGAAGATGCGGGCCATGAAACCACAATGCCGACAGAGGAACCGGAGAGGACAAGGGAAGACCGCTACCGTCCGTCCGGGCGAGACAAACTGCATCTTCCGGAAAGAAACAGTTCTGGCAGGGATGCTAAAGGATGGGCAGTGGGTTTGTGCGTAGGAAACACGGGAGGCTTTTCGTTGGTTAATGAAGGGGAGGCGAATGTCATGTCGAATAGCATGCCTGAAAGTCCTATTTATGGCGGTAATGTGGATTTGTCCTCTACGGCCAATGGTATTGTTACCATCCCCGATGGGCAGGAACTGGTTTTCAAGGACGGTATGCCCTATCTTCAAAGGCATAAGAAAAGGATTGCGGACATTGACCACAAGCAGCCGCTCAACTTCGGAATTTCGGTACGTAAAAATTTGGCGAAAGGCTTCTCTGTGGAAAGTGGGCTGACGTATACTTATCTTGCTTCTGACGTAAGATATGAGGGCAGCTCGGAAAAGATAAGCCAAAAGCTGCATTATATTGGCATCCCGGTACGGGCCAATTGGAACTTTGTAAATACGAAGAACTTTGCGATGTATGTTTCGGCGGGTGGTGCCATTGAAAAATGTGTGTATGGCAAGATTGGTACTGAGAGTGAAACAGTGAAACCAGTACAGCTTTCTGTCATGGGTGCTGTCGGTGCTCAGTATAACATAAACGATAGGGTGGGCTTGTATGTGGAGCCGGGAGTATCCTATTTCTTTGATGACGGTTCGTCTATACAGACCATACGCAAGGAGAACCCGTGTAACTTTACGCTGCAGGCCGGCATACGTCTTACTTATTGATGGCAAGCGGATGGGCAGGACAGACATGTTTTTGTCTACTTTCCTGCCGATTCAGAATCTTCTTAATAACTTTCGGCCGTGTTTCTCTTCGTTGGTGGATGAAGGGACACGGCTTTTTACTGAGAATCCGTGCTTCCGTTAACGGTACAGACGAGTAAGATAACCTTGATAGGAGGACTATCAACATCCCAGTACGATATGGCAGGTGCTTTGCTGCCACTACAGACCGGAACAAAGTGGTAACCTTGTATGTAGGCTGCTGAGGCTTCGGATGTCATTATCGTGACAGTGGGCGAGAGATTCGGTCAGGACGGTGATTTCGTCTTTATGGTGGGCGGCAGTAGTGACGATGTGCGGCAGATTACCTATGACTTGAAAGAATAGGATTCTTGTCCTATAGAGGAAAGGCTGTTCGGAACCATATCCGGACAGCCTTGTTTTGGGGGACTTTTCAGTTGGTTACAACATTCGTGAAATATTCTTTGAACACTTTTTCTGCTCGTGCCAACTGTTCCGGGCTGTTTTCTTTCACTTCTTTCAGTTTATACTCCCATCCCATGGCTTCGTATTTATGAACGCCCAGACGGTGGTAAGGAAGAATTTCTACCCGCTGTATCTGCTGGTATTTGGCAAGACTTTCGCCCAGCAGGCGTATGTCTTCTTCCGAGTCGCTGTAACCGGGAACCAGTACATAGCGCAACCAGAAGGGACGCTCATGCTCTTCTAGCCAGGCAGCAGTGCAGAGTGTCTGTTCGTTGCTTCGTCCCGTCAGCATGCGGTGGCGTTCGGGATTGAATTGCTTGATGTCCAGCAACACGAGGTCGGTCAGGCTGAAGAGTTCTTCCACTTTTTCATTCCAGATACCTCCGTTACTGTCCAGGCAGATGTGGATGCCGTTTGCCTTCAGTTCTTTGAAAAGAGGAATCAGTGCTTCTGCTTGCAAGGTAGGCTCGCCGCCGGAGAAAGTAATACCTCCTTTCTTCCCGAAGAATGCCTTTTGACTGACTGCCATTTGCAGAATCTCTTCCGGAGTGGTAGGGGTACCGCCTTTCACGTCGATAGTGTCCGGATTGGCGCAATACAGACAACGGAACAAACATCCTTGCAGGAAAACGACGAGCCGGAGACCCGGCCCGTCGAATGTTCCCATACTTTCGTAGGAGTGTACATTTATCATATTACATTCTTTCGTGGAATGAACGGCTGATGACTTCCAACTGATGCTCGCGGCTCAATTTCACGAAGTTCACGGCGTAGCCGGAAACACGGATTGTGAGTTGCGGGTACTTTTCGGGATGCTCCATGGCATCTTCCAGCATCTCGCGGTTCAGTACGTTTACGTTCAAGTGGTGGGCACCTTTGGTGAAGTAGCCGTCCATCATGGTTACCAGGTTCTCTACACGTTCTTCCGGTGTCGGGCCCAGTGATTTGGGAACGATGGAGAAAGTATTGCTGATACCATCCTGCGAGTCGCGGTAGCGCAATTTGGCTACGGAACTCAAGGAAGCGATGGCACCGTTCTTGTCACGCCCGTGCATGGGGTTGGCACCCGGAGCAAACGCAACGCCTTTGGCGCGTCCGTCTGGAGTGGCACCGGTCTTTTTGCCGTACATTACGTTGGAGGTGATAGTCAGCAAGGAGAGGGTAGGACGGGCGTTCTTGTAGACGGGCAGCTTTTTTAGTTCTTCGCTGAAGTAGTATACTAAATCCACGCCGAGGTGATCTACACGGTCATCGTTATTACCAAAGCAAGGGAAAGAACCTTCCATATCAAAGCCCTCTGTCAGACCAATGTCATTACGGCGGGCGGTGACTTTGGCATATTTGATGGCAGAGAGGGAGTCGATGGCGATGGAAAGTCCTGCCACACCGTAAGCCAGATTGATGCGCGGGTCGGTATCTATGAATGCCATCTGAGCCTTTTCGTAGTAATACTTGTCATGCATGTAGTGAATAATGTTCATGGCTTCGTTGTATACGCGGGCAATTTCAGTCAGTACCTTCTTGTAGTTGGCCATTACTTCCTCGAACTTCAGCGTGTTGCCGGTCAATACGGGAATACCTTTCACCATGACGGTTCCGGTATTTTCGCAACGTCCGCCGTTGATGGCAAGCAGCAATGCTTTGGCTAGGTTGGCACGTGCGCCGAAGAACTGGATTTGCTTTCCGATGGCTTGGTAAGATACACAACAGGCGATACCATAATCGTCGCAGTTGCGCACTTCGCGCATCAGGTTATCGTTCTCGTATTGGATAGAGCTTGTGTCTACGGAAACTTTGGCACAGAAATCCTTGAAGCCTTCCGGCAATTCCGGGCTCCAAAGTACCGTCATGTTCGGTTCGGGAGAGGGACCGAGATTGTATAGGGTTTGCAGAAAACGGAAAGAGGTTTTGGTCACTTTCACGCGTCCGTCGTTGAAACGGCCGCCAATGGCTTCGGTTACCCAAGTCGGGTCTCCGGCAAAGATGTCATTGTACGACTGCATACGCAGATGGCGTACCATGCGCAGCTTGATGACGAACTGGTCTATCAGTTCCTGTGCAAAAGTTTCGTCAATCTTGCCGTGAGCCAAATCATATTCGATAAAGATGTCGAGGAATGAAGAAACGTTGCCCAATGACATGGCAGCACCGTCCTGTTCTTTCACGGCAGCCAGATAAGCCATATATACCCATTGCACAGCTTCTTGCGCTGATGTTGCGGGGCGGCTGAGGTCGAGTCCGTAGTATTCGCCCATCACTTTGATGTCTTTCAGGGCCTTGATTTGCTCTGATACTTCTTCACGCAGACGGATACGGGCTTCGGTCATGGGACCTGTCAGATTGCGCAAGTCTTCTTGCTTGGCTTCGATAAGCCGGTCGATGCCGTAGAGTGCCAGACGACGGTAGTCACCGATGATACGTCCGCGAGCATAGTTGTCGGGAAGACCGGTCAGGAATCCCAATGAACGGAAGGAACGGATTTCTTCGGTATATACATCGAATACGCCGTCGTTATGTGTTTTGCGGTAATGGGTGAAGATGTCTTTTACTCTATCGTCCACTTCCACTCCGTTTTCACGGCATGCCTTTGCTACCACGTTGATGCCTCCGAAAGGTTTGATGGAACGTTTCAACAGTTCGTCAGTCTGCAAACCGACAATAAGTTCATTGTCTTTATCAATATACCCGGCCTTGTGAGAAGTGATGGTAGACACGGTAGTATTGTCTAGTGAGCGGACGCCATTGTTGTTTCTTTCTTCTTCAAGAGCCTTCAGACAGATGTCCCAGATACGTTTGGTACGTTCGGTAGGTCCCTGCAAGAAGGATGCATCCCCGGTATAGGGTGCGATGTTTCTACTGACGAAGTCACTGACATTGATTTCTTTGCTCCAAAGCCCATTGGTAAAGGTTTTGTTCAATTCCATAAAATTTGTTTTTGTTAGTAGGTTAGATAATGTTATCCTTTAGAGCGTGCAAAAATACTGAATAAATTCCGTAATTTTATAAGAGAGATTACCCTTTTTATGTTGAACAGTATAAAATAACTGTCATTAGGTAGTGAATGTCTGTGGAAGTGGAGATGTTAATACTTTCTTTAATATATGGTTTATGAACAGAACAAGAATCGGATAATAATCTGCATTATTTACAAATGATGTAGGTTTAAGGAACAGTCGTATTCTGAACCTAATTCAGTCGTATACTGAATAGGGTTCAATCGTATACTGAATGTGGGTCTTTGTAAGTGTGTTGATAATCAGTTGGTTGTAGAATGTTATATTGTCTTTGGTACATTTTAACAAATAGTCTAAATGCTGTTATGCTGGTTTCGTAGTGGGTATGAACAAGAATTTTGCTATAATTGCTCTTTTTTTGTGCAGAAAAGTTTGTAGAATAAAAAATGATTTGTACCTTTGCATCGCTTTAAGAGAAAAGCACTTCTTGAAAGAGGAGTTTGGAGAGGTGGCAGAGTGGTCGATTGCGGCGGTCTTGAAAACCGTTGTACTGCGAGGTACCCGGGGTTCGAATCCCTGTCTCTCCGCTGAACGTGCTGGACAGAAATGGTCAGCAAACGGACAAAAAGCTACAAATCAATGATTTGTGGCTTTTTTTATTGCCCGAAAGTCCTGCTTCCAAGACTTCAAAAGTACGGTAAAAGACAAAGTTTCGTTACTAAATCGTTACCTATTCCCTGCCGGACAAAAACGGTAACGATTTGTCCATAAATGACCTGATAATGACTATATTAGTCCATAGTCTGTATAACTCGAAAACGAGAGGTAAAAAGTAATTTTGCAACTAAAAATTTTGAGTTATGAAATCGACATTCAAGGTTCTTTTTTATTTGAAGAAAGGTTCTGAAAAGAAAAACGGCGAGGTTATGATTATGGCACGCATCACCATAGACGGCAAACTTTGCCAGTTCAGT
>Ga0073908_1001767_pt1 | contig 29014 bp, 36 predicted proteins | sample MucameincwithD2O_FD_65484 | JGI IMG/M metagenome (GOLD analysis project Ga0073908, IMG submission 65484) | Mouse cecum microbial communities from Vienna, Austria - Mucus amended microcosms incubated with D2O | ecosystem: Host-associated > Mammals > Digestive system > Large intestine > Cecum...
TGCACGGGGCAGTTGAGCGATATCCAGCAGCAATGCCAGTGAAAATTCCTGCCTAAAAACATTTGACAGAATGCCAAACTGGTGTTAGACTAATCAGTAAATAAATATCTTCAAAGTAGAGGTGCGTTTTTCAAAAGTACGCAGACGGATATCATAAGGGGTAGCGGAGGTCTGCGGAAAGGGAAAAACGCCGAAGAAGAAGGTCGCCTTATCTCTTTCTTCTGGGCGTACGGCTAAGAACCGTACGACTGTCATTGGCATACTGCCAATGGAGCGCTACGAAACATTCAAACTGCGGCAGACCCAAAAGCCCTACCGGCAGTTTCCTGTCAGTCGGCGCAGACCGGCTTTTTTTGTTTCCGGCAACGCTTTTTAAGCCGCTTCTGCTTTCCAGATAAAAATATCATACACTTATGGATAAAAGAAAGAAGGAAATGAACATGAAAAAAATCAACCTCGCTGTCGTCGGCGCAACCGGCATGGTAGGCAGAACATTCCTGAAAGTTTTGGAAGAACGCCAGCTCCCCATCGAAAATTTCTATGTCATGGCATCCAGTCGTTCCGCAGGGAAAACGCTGGCCTTCAATGGCAAAGAATATACTGTTGAGGAACTGACAGAACATTCCTTTGATAAACCCATTGACATCGCCCTTTTTTCTGCGGGCGGCAGCACAAGCGAAAAATTTGCCCCTATCGCGGCAGCACATGGTTGTATTGTTATCGACAACAGCTCCCAATGGCGCATGGATCCGGAAGTCCCTCTGATTGTGCCGGAGGTCAACCCCGAAGATATCAAGTGGCACAAAAATATTATCGCCAATCCAAACTGCTCTACCATACAGGCGATGGTTGCACTGAAGCCGCTGGATGAAAAATACAAAATCAAACGTGTAGTATATTCTACTTATCAGGCGGTTTCCGGCGCGGGTGTTGCAGGCTGGAATGATTTGGAAAACGGTCTGAAAGGCGAAGCGCCTAAGAAATTCCCCCATGCCATTGCAAATAACTGCCTGCCGCATATCGATGTATTCCTGGATAACGGCTACACAAAAGAAGAAATGAAAATGGTAAACGAAACCAGAAAAATCCTGCATAACGATGCAATGCGCATCACCGCGACAACCGTTCGTGTGCCTGTTTTCAATTCTCACAGCGAATCTATCAATGTGGAATTTGAAAAGCCCTTTGAAATGGCAGAATTGGTGGAAACACTGCGGAGCGCACCCGGTGTCGTACTGCAGAACGATGAGAGCAAAAACGAGTATCCCCTTGCAACCGAAGCTACCGGTCACGATGAAGTTTACATTGGACGTATCCGCCGGGATGAAAGCGTTGAAAGCGGCGTAAATCTTTGGGTCGTAGCGGATAATATCCGTAAGGGCGCGGCAACAAACGCTGTACAGATCGCAGAGGAAATCATTAAAAATATGCAGTAAAGATGATTTGGAAAAATGTTACCGTATTCCCGCAGCAAAATGGCAGGCATTTCCCTGCCCTGCTGCTTTGGCTATCGAATATTACAGGAGGTGCGTTTTATGTCTATTTTTACAGGCGCGGGCGTTGCTTTGGTGACCCCTACCCATGCAGACGGAAGTGTGAATTATGAGAAAATGAAGGAATTGATTGAATTCCAGCTTGCCAATGATACAGATGCTCTGATTATCTGCGGCACGACCGGCGAAGCGTCCACGATGGATGATGCTTCCCAGATTGAGTGTGTACGCTATGCAAAAGAAGTCGCAGCTGGACGTGTGCCTGTTATTGCGGGTGCTGGTAGCAATGATACCGTGCACTGCATAGAACTGGCGCAGGGCTGTGAAAAGGCTGGCGCAGATGCTGTGCTTCTTGTTACGCCGTATTACAACAAGGCAACACAAAAGGGGCTGATTCTGCATTACACCAAAATCGCGAACAGCATCAAAATACCCGTAATACTGTATAATGTGCCCGGGCGCACAGGCTGCAACCTTTCACCCAATACGGTTTATGAGCTTTCCAAAGTGGAGAATATTGTCGCAGTTAAAGAGGCAAGCGGCAGCCTTTCACAGGTGGCTGAAATTGCTGCACTCTGCGGACCTGATTTTGATATTTACAGTGGCAATGATGACCAGATTCTGCCAATTCTTTCTCTTGGCGGCAAAGGTGTAATTTCGGTACTTTCCAATATTGCACCGAAAAATACACATGATATGGTCGCAAAGTTCATGAACGGCGATATTGCCGGAGCAATCAAACTCCAGCTGGATGCAATCGACCTGATTGCTTCATTGTTCTGCGAAGTCAACCCCATTCCTGTAAAGGCTGCGCTGAACCTGATGGGCTATGAAGTTGGCTCCTGCCGCCTGCCGCTCTGCGATATGGAGGAAAAGAATCTGGAACGCCTTCGTACATCCATGAAAAACTATGGACTGCTGAAATAAAAAACATATCGCTCCCCTTCCGTTTCGGAAGGGGCAGCGTTTCAATGTCTTTTGAAAAGGAGCATTGCAATGACAAATATTTTGATTCATGGCTGCGGCGGAAAAATGGGCCGCGTCGTAGCGGAACTGGTAAAAAACGAAACAGACTGCAAGGTAGTCGGCGGAATAGACCCTGGCATGCCGGAACTGGAATTTCCTGTGTACCCCTCCTGCGAAGCCTGCAATGCAGAGGCTGATGTCATTATTGACTTTTCCACAGCTGCGGCAATTCCTGCCCTTCTGGATTTTGCCCGCGCAAAAAAAATCCCTGTGGTTCTCTGCACAACTGCTCTTTCCGATGAAACCATTCAGCTAATGCAGGAAACCTCGAAGGAAACCGCTGTTTTGAAATCCGCAAACATGTCCCTCGGCGTAAATCTTCTGTTGGAGCTTGTGCAGCGGGCAGCCAACATACTCGCGGACAGTGGATTTGATATCGAAATTCTGGAAAAACATCATAACCAGAAAATCGATGCCCCCAGCGGCACAGCAATGGCAATCGCAGATGCAATCAATCAGGCGATGGATGAACGCTACCATTATGTTTACGACCGTTCCGGAGTGCGCCAGAAACGTGAAAAAACAGAAATCGGCATCCATGCTGTCCGCGGCGGAAATATCGTAGGCGAACATGATGTTATTTTCGCTGGACGGGATGAAGTAGTAGAATTAAACCATCGGGCAACCTCTCGTGAGGTTTTCGCGGTCGGTGCAGTGAAAGCCGCAAAATTCCTTGCTGGAAAACCTGCCGGTTTGTACACCATGAAAGACGTTTTGCTGTAAATATAAAACCTATGACTAACTCTTATTTGGACTAGGAAAACAAAAAAATATTGAAACTGTCATATTATGCAGAAAGCCGTCCTTGAAAATTGGACGGCTTTTTGTGTATTTATTTTCCTTCGTAATTTATTATCATGCAGCCACTTATCCAATGTTTTTATATGTTATTCCGCAGCGGTTAGAATGACGAACCATAATTTGCATAATTCTACGACCTTATACGAAAAACAAGACCTGTCTGTTCTTTCATCTTTTCAAGAAATTCACATTCTAACGGTAATTTTGTAAGCAGTACACAAATTCCCCAGTCATCTGCTTGCAACAATAAAGCAGCCGGATTTTTATGGACATATGCCATCTGCATGGGAATTTCCTGCGCCAACAATTCCGTATGGTACGAAAGAGGTACGAAATCCGTTCTGATTCGGCAGTCAATATCCTGGAAGTATTCCTTTGTATGACCTGTAAATTCAGCATAGGCATAATAAACCGGCTCATTGGGGAAAGTTTGTGATGCCATCTCTTCCCACTCACAGAGGATATCTATGACCAAAAACAAGCTATATGCATCTAAAGCATGGTTATACCTTGGTTCATGCCCCGTTTTAACAAATTGACGAAGTATTTTAAGTTCATTTTCAATTGAGTACATTTGCTTGTTTCCCCCTCCCGTAAAATATTTATAATTGGCTCAATTATAACATTCCCCTGATATCGTTCCAAGGCCGTTTATCCACTGTTGCCCAATTTAGCACACCTAAGCATTATCACAAATGCTTTACTTTGTACAGTAAAGGAGATATTATCGACGCGCTGCCATTCCTATATTAGATATTGCATTTTTACAAAAAAACAGGTACATTTATTATAGAAGAATGATTGAAAAGCCGGTCCGGAAACCATACTGCGGCACTTTCGAACCGGCCTGAAAAAGGAGGAATTTCATATGCAAAAACCCCAGCCCCATATTCAGCTCAGCGAAAGTATCCACGCAAAATACGCCCTGCTTCCCGGCGACCCTGCCCGTCTGGACCGCATCATACCATTTCTGGAAAACGTACAGGAACAGACATTCAGCCGCGAATACCGCAGTCTTACGGGCGAATATAAAGGCGTGCGCATCCTTGCCATGTCCACAGGCATGGGCGGCGTATCCATGGGAATCGCTGTGGAGGAGCTTTCCCGCATCGGCGTTTCTGCCATGATACGAATTGGCAGCTGCGGCGCATTACAGCCAAAAGTCGGTGTTGGCGATTTGATTATTGTCAATGGCGCAGTGCGGGATGATGGCGCATCGCAAACCTACATCGACCCGACCTTCCCCGCAGTACCTGATACCGGGCTGATGCTGGCCTGCATTCAGGCAGCACAGGAAAATGGTATACCTTTCCACGTCGGCATTGCCCGCAGTCATGACAGTTTCTATACCAACATTAACGAAGAAATCAACGCATATTGGAGTGCGCAGGGCGTTCTCGGTTCGGATATGGAAACGGCTGCCCTGTTCACAATCGGGCATCTGCGTGGTATAAAAACAGCATCCATACTGAATAATGTCGTTCCTTTTGAAGTTGACCCGCTTGAGGGCATCGGCAGTTATGCAGAGGGCGAAAACATTGCGATGCAAGGCGAAAAAAATGAGATACTCGCCGCTTTGGAGGCATTTGTAAAACTCGAAAATTTGTAACGAAAACAACATGTAAAATTGGGGACTTGTTGATATCAACAAGTCCTTTTTCACCTTTTCACTGTCCTCCTCCTATCCTTCTATTTCCGTTCCGCCCCACTCTACTACCGTAAATCCTTCCCGCGTCAGCTTCGGAAGTTTCTGTTCCGGAATTTCTATTGGCTTATCTATCCCTTTGAATGCCATAAACACGCGCAGAATGTTATCCGGCTCCGGTGTGATTTCCAGCTTCGCGGCTTCTTCGTAGTTTTCCCACTGGAATGAAACCAGATTATACTGGTTTTCCTGCATACGCGGCAGCCAGTACACTATAAATTCATTGCTTTCCCGCACTGTCAAACCCATTTCCGTCAGCTGTTCCTGCAAAAACTCCGCCGCATCTTCCCCTTTTATAACAAAGCCTTCCGAAAAGTCAAAATCCCGCATACCTTCCCCTTCCCAGAACAGATAGGCATACTCTTTTCCGTCGGCATGATTTCGCAACGTGCCATCCGGCTGTGCTGTAACCTCCCAGATATCTCCATATGCCGGATACGTCACTGTCAATTTTCCTACAAAGTCCAGTTTCACGGAAACCTCTGTTTCTTCCTCTGGATACAAATAAATCAACGGCTTGCTATAAATCGTTGGAGCATCGTCCTCCGCATCCTTACACTCTGATTGTTCCGTCGCTCTGCCGCACCCGCCAAACAGCAATATGCACACTGCCAAGATCAGCCCTATCCATCTTTTCATATCTTTCCACTCCCTCCATAAATATCCGCAATACTCTAAAATAATTATACTGCCTCAGCACACAAAAAACCATTACAAAAAACTTACAATGTCGAAATATTGACAGATATATTTGCCGCATCTATGCCCAAAATAAAAAAGACAAGCGCGGAACATTATCCTGCCTGTCTTTATATATTTCCTTTGTCATGCTCGTTTCATCAATTCCTTTGCCGCAGCAAGCGTAGCTTCTGTGATATTGCTGCCGCCCATCATTCGTGCAACCTCCCGCACAGAATCTTCCTGTTCCAGAGGGAACACCTCTGTCGTCGTGGTATCTCCCTCACTATGCTTTTCAATCAGGAAATGTCTGTCCGCAAGTGCAGCAATCTGCGGCAGATGTGTAATGCAGAGAATCTGGCGTTTTTCGCCCAAAACACTCATTTTCTCCCCGACTTTACGCGCCGTCCTGCCGCTCACGCCTGTATCAATCTCGTCAAAAATAAATGTACCAATCTCATCCGCATCCACCAGCACCGATTTCAATGCCAGCATTACGCGTGACATTTCGCCTCCGGAAGCAATCTTTGCCAATGGCTTCAATGCCTCGCCTGCGTTGGCAGAAATCAGAAATTCCACTTTATCCCTGCCTTCCGGCCCCCATTCCGTTTTTTCGTCAATCTGTATATGGAACCGCGCATTTTTCATTTCCATATCTCGCAAAGCAGCCTCAATCTGCTCTTCCACATGTTTTGCCGTTTCCCTCCGCAGTTCGGAAAGCGTCTTTCCGGCGGCTTTCAGCTTTTTCTGTTCCTCCGCGCGTTTTTTTGTCAGCTCTGCTGTCCGTTCACTGCTGTTCGTCAGAAAATCCAATTCCTGAACGACTTTATCATAAAATTTCAGCACAGCCTCAACACTACCGCCATATTTTCGTTTCAGCTTATAAATCGTCTGCAAGCGTTCCTCAATTTCCTCCAGTGCCTCAGGGTCGGCCTCCTGATTTTCAGCCTCCCGCTTCAAATCCCGTACAGAATCCTCCACGCGGGCACAGGCGTCTTCCAATTCTTCCAAAAAGCCGGAAAGTCCACTGTCAAGCTCGGCAGCCTCCCGCAGTTTCGCCAGCGCATCACCCATCTGCTCACAGGCAGAAGGAAACGGGTCTTTTCCGTCATACAAAAGCGCGATACTCTCCCCAGTCAACCGCATCAGCTTCTCCATGCTGCCCAGACGTTTTTTCTGTTCCAGAAGGTCATCTTCCTCCCCTGCTTTCAGTGCGCAGCTTTCAATTTCCTCTTTCTGGAACTGCAAAATATCCATACGCTGTTCCCGCTGGGCTTCATCCCCCATCAACGTTTTCATCTGCTTCTCCACTTCCCGCAGGTTTTGAAAGCTCTCTCTGTATTTTTCCAGAGCTTCCGCAAACGCCGCGCTACAGAAACGATCCAGCAGGCGGATATGCTTTGCAGGGTTCAAAAGGGACTGGTGTTCATGCTGTCCATAAATATCAATCAAGTCTTCTGAAATTTCCTTCAGCATACCGACAGTTGCAATGGAACCATTGATTCGGCAGACGGTTTTTCCGCTTTCGTTCAGCGTACGGGTAATCAAAAGAGAACCATCCTCCTCCGTTTCAATGCCGCTTTCCATCAGCTTTTCCTGTAAAGAAGCATTTTCCGCAAGAAAAAGAGCCTCCACAGAAGCCGATTTCTGCCCACGGCGCAAAAAGTCCTTTCCTGCCCTGCCGCCCAGCGCAAAATGCAGGGAATCAATGACCATGGATTTGCCCGCGCCTGTTTCTCCCGTCAGGATATTCAGCCCGCCTCCAAATGAAATTTCACATTCCTCAATCAGTGCCACATTTTTGATATGCAGACGTTCCAGCATGGTACGCCACCCCTTTCCATTTTAGGTGCTATGGATAATCCGGTAGAGCTTTTCAATGATAGCCGCCGCCTGATTATGCGTACGCACAACGCAGAAAACCGTATCATCACCCGCGATTGTGCCGAGAATCTCGCTGTTCTGCATATTATCCAGCGCAACTGCAACTGCCATGCCCATGCCTTCCAGCGTTTTCACAACAATCATATTCTGCGCATAATCCATCTTTACGACCGCTTCACGGAACACCCGCGTCAGCCGTTCGGTGATTTCCGTATCATTTCCAGAAATTACAGCATATTTCTGCCGTCCTTTTTCAGTGGCAATCTTCGTCAGCTTCATTTCCCGTATATCTCTGGAAACCGTAGCCTGCGTCACGATATAACCTTCGTCACAAAGCTTCTGCGCCAATTCTTCCTGTGTTTCAATGTCATAGTTTTCAATCAGTTCCAATATTTTCGCGTGCCTTGCAATCTTCATTTCCGTCACCTCGTTTTCTAAGATTTACCTTGAAAGCTTCTGCCGCAGTACATCATAAAAACTCTGCGGATTTGTTTTGATGATCGTCGTACATTCCTTTGCACGGCGCACCCGCACAACATTTTTGCCTGTCAGCGTCCATGCATCCTGCCCGTCCGCACTGACAGTAAACGCAGTGTCCTCCCTCGGGTTGACCTCCACCGTAACCGCATCGTCAGCGGAAACGACGATAGAACGGCTTGTCAGCGTATGCGGCGATATCGGCGTAATGGCAATAATCTGCGCATCTGATTTCAGCACCGGCCCCCCCGCCGAAAGATTATACGCCGTTGAGCCTGTCGGCGTACAGATAATAACGCCGTCCGCCCGCAGGGTATCCACAAATTCATCATTCACAAACACATTAAATTCCAATATTTTATATAAAAGTCCACGGGTGATACAAATATCGTTCAGGGCAAGTATGCCTTCCGTCCGCTCCATTCCTGACGCAATGCAGCCTTCCAGCATCATGCGTTTTTCCAGCTTGTAATCCCCATGCAGAACATTGTCAATAGCATATTCCGCCCTGTTTTTTTCCTCAGCAGTCAAAAAGCCAAGCGTGCCGAGATTGATTCCCAATATCGGCGTCTGATAACGCGCCGTTTTCCTGCCGACACCCAACAGCGTACCATCACCGCCAAGCGAAATCAGGAAATCAGAATAGCGGTAAAGTTCCTCCTCCTTGCGTGCATAAAGTTCCAGCCCGGCAAGCTGCGCCGTCTTTTCTGAAAGCTGCGGCAGACAGCCCTTCAGCAGCAGATGGCGCACCAGCCGCTTTGTCACGGCAAGCTCTTTATCCTTTTCCGCATTCGGTATCAGCCCCACCTTCTGCATACTCTCCCTCCTTCCTTTCCGAAAGCGTGGCATGCGACTGCTCCACAACCGCCTCCAGCCGTTTCCGGACCGCGTCTTTTTCCATACCTTTCTGTTGTTTATCAAAGTAGACTAAATATTCAATGTTGCCTTCCGGTCCCTTGATGGGTGAAAAGCTCAGGCCCAGTATGCCCAGCCCCTGCGCCTCCGCATAATCAGTAATTTTCTCAATGACCTCACGGTGTACTGCCCTGTCCTTCACGACGCCTTTTTTGCCGACCTTTTCCCGTCCGGCTTCAAACTGCGGCTTAATCAGGCAGACAAGCTGCCCTTTTTCACCCAGCACATCCAGCGCGGCAGGAAGTATCTTCGTAAGGGAAATAAAAGAAACGTCAACAGAAGCAAAATCAGCTTCATCCGGCACCTGTTCATGGGTAACATACCGCATGTTGGTTTTTTCCAGACAAACCACGCGAGAGTCATTGCGCAGTTTCCATGCGAATTGTCCATAGCCAACGTCAATGGCGTAAACCTTTGCCGCACCGTTCTGGAGCATACAGTCCGTAAACCCGCCGGTTGACGCGCCAATATCCATGCAGATCTTTCCCTCCAGAGAAATACCGAATTCCTCAACCGCCTTTTCCAGCTTATAGCCGCCCCTGCTGACGTATTTCATCTGTCCGCCGCGTACCTCGATACTTATATCATTCGGCAGCTTTGTTCCGGCTTTATCCTCTTTTCTGCCATCGACATAAACCTTCCCCGCCATGATATAAGCCTTTGCCAGTTCTCTGGAAGGCGCAAGCCCCCGCTGCACCAGCAGGCTGTCCAATCGTTCCTTTTCTGCCATCATTCAATCTCCCAGTCTTTTTTTGATTCCTTTATAAATGCCTTCTGCATCCAGCCCATGCCGCGCAAAAAGCTGTGCCTGTGTTCCCTGCTCAATATAGCAGTCCGGAAACGCAAAACTCGTCACCGATACCGTCTGCCTCCTGCCGCTATAAAATTCCAGCACACGCGAACCAAGTCCGCCTTTGCCGAGATTATCCTCCACCGTAAAGATATATGCGCACTGCTCCGCTGCCCGCAGGAGCATTTCCCCGTCCAGAGGGCTGATGAACCGCATATTGACAAGCATCGGCTGATAACCATCCTTCTCCAGCCGCTTCACAGCTTCCGCCGCAGTTTTCAGCATATGTCCTTCCGCCAGCACCGCGATTTTCCTGCCGTCCTGTATCAGTTCCGCCTTACCATATGCCACAGGCTCCCTGTTTTCCGTAAAAGCTGTTTCCGCCGTTCCACGTGGGTATCGCACTGCGATCGGACCATTCCAGCGGTTGACCGCAAAATCCAGCATTTCCTCTAGTTCCCAGCCATTTTTAGGGGAAAGCACTGTCATATTCGGGATATGCGACAGGAAAGAAAGGTCAAACACGCCCTGATGGGTTTCCCCATCCGCGCCAACAATTCCCGCCCTGTCAACAGCAAATACGACATGGAGGTTCTGCATACATACGTCATGCACAATCTGGTCGTACGCCCTTTGCAGAAAAGAAGAATACACCGCAAACACCGGCACAATTCCCCTGCTTGCCAGACCAGCCGAAAATGTCACGCCATGCTGTTCTGCAATGGCAACGTCAAAGAAACGCTCGGGAAACGCTTTCTGAAAGCCTTCAAATCCGGTGCCGCCTGCCATTGCTGCCGTAATCCCCACAGCTTTATCGTTCGCCGCGCCGATTTCCAGCATTTTCTTCCCGAAAATATCCGACCAGCTTTCCCCGCCGGAAGAAAGCGGCTTTCCTGTTTTCAGGTCAAATGCGCCAACGCCATGATAATCGCTGGGGTTTTCCTCCGCATAGCGGTAGCCGCGTCCCTTCACCGTTTTAACGTGAATCAGCACAGGTCCTTTCATATACTTCACATTCCGGAACAGTTCCAGTAGTTCCTTCAAATCATGCCCGTCCACCGGGCCTATGTATTTGAAACCAAGCTCCTCAAACATCGCGCCATGCAAAAAAAGGTGCTTCGCGCTGTCCCGCGCTTTGGAAAGAACATTATAAGTCGCCCGTCCTACTATGGGCACATTGTCCCGAAACTGTTTGAAATGCTCTTTCAGCTTCTGGTAACGTCCGTCTGTCCGCAAATTATTCAAATGGCGGCTGATCGCACCCACGTTCGTATCAATCGACATCTGGTTGTCATTCAGTATCACAATCAGGTTGGTATTTTCCCTTCCGGCGTTATTCAGGGCTTCATACGCCAGTCCTCCCGTCATGGAACCGTCTCCGATTACGGCAATCACATGCTCCTTACCGCCCAATAAATCACGCGCCTTTGCAATACCCAGCGCGGCAGATATAGACGTAGAGCTGTGCCCTGCCGCAAATGCATCGCAATCGCTTTCATGCGGTTTGGGAAAGCCGCTCAGCCCGTCCAGCTGACGCAGTGTGGCAAACTGCTCCTTCCTGCCCGTCAGAATTTTATGAATATACGCCTGATGCCCTACATCCCAGACGATTTTATCCTCCGGCAGATTAAAGCAGTATTCCAGCGCAACCGTTAATTCCACAACGCCAAGGTTGGAGGCAAGATGTCCGCCCGTTTTGGAAACGCTGCGCAGAAGGAACCGCCTCAGCTCCTTACACAATGTTTTCAGTTCTTCTTCATTCAGTTTTTTTATATCGTCTTTCTTTTGAATCTGATTCAGAATTTCAGACACAGCCCTTCCCCCATTCGCTGTATACAGTTAAACATAAAATCCTACCGTAATGCCGAGAATGGCTCCGGCAAGCACTTCAAGCGGCGTATGCCCTAAAAGTTCCTTGAGCTTTTCCATATCCGGCAGCTGGTGCTTCTCAATCAGAAGATTGAGTATCTCCGCCTGTTTTCCGGCAGCCCGCCGGATTCCTGCCGCGTCATACATCACTACAAGCGCCAGTATTAGTGCAATGGCAAAAAACGGCGATTCAAACCCGTCCTGTTTTCCTACGGCAAAAGCCAGAGCCATTACCAGCGCAGAATGAGAGCTGGGCATGCCGCCAGTACCCACCAGCCTTGTCGCATCGAACCGCTTTTCTATCACCAATGTCAGTATGATCTTCGTTCCCTGCGCAATCGCCCAGGAAATCACCGCCGCCAAAAGGGGCGTATTCTGCAGGATCCCCTCTATTCCCATATGTTCCTCTTCTTTCCTGTCTTTCTGTTCTATGCGTCAGTAGGTTCTGTCAGTCAGATATTCTGTCAGCGCAAGCAGGAACGCACAGCTTTCCCCCTGCCCTTTCCAGAAATTCACCGCCTGCATGGAAAGCCTTCCGGCAATCCGCCGTGCTTCTTCTACGCCAAACAGCGTTACATATGTTGTTTTCTGGTTTTTTTCATCGCTGTGAACAGGCTTGCCCAATTCTTCCGTTGTACTTGTTACATCCAGAATATCATCAATAATCTGGAATGCAAGACCGATATTCTGCCCCGCAAGACCGAAGCCCTTCACCGTTTCCGCTTCCGCGCCGCCTAAAAGTGCGCCCGCCTCCAACGCGCCGCGAATCATTGCCGCCGTTTTATTCAGATGGATATAATCCAGCGTTTTCACATCCAAGGATTTTCCTTCCAGCGCGACATCTGCCGCCTGGCCCGCCAGCATTCCATAAATCCCCGCGCCATGAGCAATCGCGCGCATCGCCTCTGCCCTTTCTGCGGAAGGGGCTTTCACACATGCCGCTGCCATCGTTTCCATAGCGTGATGCAGAAGTCCGTCTCCCGCAAGAATTGCCATTGCCTCGCCGTAAACTTTATGGTTCGTCGGCCTTCCTCGTCTGTAATCGTCGTTATCCATTGCCGGAAGGTCATCATGAATCAGGGAATAGGTGTGTATCATTTCAATGGCACAGGCAAAAGGCAGAGCCTCTTCCCGCTTTCCACCCATCGCTTCACATGCCGCCAGCACAAGCATGGGGCGCAGACGTTTTCCACCCGCAAGCAAGCTGTACCGCATCGCTTCATATACGTCAGGCGGCAATGCCTCCTGTTCAGGAATGCATTTTTCCAGCGCGTTCTCAATATAGACGCAGTATTCTTCTATGTTAGTTTTCAAATCCGTATGTTCCATGTCTTCATTCCTCCGCCTGAAAAGGTTCCTCCTGCCAGAGCCCTGCCTCCTTACGCAAAAGGACGATTTCGCCCTCTGCCGCCGTCAGCTTCTCCATGCAGTAAGCAGAAAGCCCCAGCCCTTCTTTATAAAGGGCTACTACCGTTTCCAGAGGGGCTTCCTCCTGCTCCAGCTGCTCCACGATAGCCTCTATTCGTTCCATTGCTTCCTCAAAGGACAGTTTTTTCTTTGCCATCGTCAATTACCGCCTTTCCTGTTACCGCCGCATACAGCCTGCCGTCCCGCATTTCGATTTGCAGTTTCTGCCCTTCGCGCACATCTGCCGCCGCTGTAAGGGGCTGTCCGGCTTCGTTCAAAATCATGGCATATCCCCGTTTCATCACAGAGAAAGGCGAAACGCTTTCCAGCCTTGCCTGTGCTGCCGCCAGACGCCCTGCGTTTTTCTCCAGCCGCCGCATGGTTTCCCGCTGCATAGCCTGGCTCTGCCCTTCCACGTCCGCCCGCAGCTGGTGTAATTTTTCCAGAGGGCGTTTCAAAACGGGACGCTCTTTCAAAAATTCCAGCCGCCGCCTGCTGGATACCATGGCTGCTGAAACATCCCGCCATAGGCGTTCCTGCATGCCTTCCAGCATTGCAATGCGGCTTTCCAACGGTATCGCAGTTGCCAGTTCCGCCGCCGCCGAAGGTGTAGGCGCACGCAGGTCGGAAACAAAATCCGTTATCGTAAAATCCGTTTCATGCCCAACGGCAGAAATGACAGGTATCTCCGAAGCAAATACCGCCCTCGCGACTTTTTCCTCATTGAACGGCCACAAATCCTCCATAGAACCACCGCCGCGCCCTAAAATGATGACGTCGGCGCCGCCCCATTCGTTTGCCAGCCGCAGAGAACGCACAATATCCTCCGCCGCTTTTTCTCCCTGCACAAGCGTCGGGAATACGGCAATCTTCACACGCGGGTCGCGCCGCTTCACAATCTGTATCACATCGCGCACCGCCGCCCCTACGGGAGATGTGACCACGGCAATACACTTGGCATGTGCGGGCATTTCCCGCTTAAAATCCGCATCAAACAGCCCTTCTGCCGCAAGTTTTTCCTTCATCTGCTCAAATGCCATCTGAAGCGCACCCATTCCGACAGGCTCCATAAATTCGCCGTAAAGCTGGTACTGCCCTGTCCGTTCGTAAAGGGAAACACGCCCGTATAATATGACCTGCATGCCGTTTTCTGGTAAAAATGGAATTTCCTCCGCATCCTGCCGGAATACCATACAGGAAAGCGCGCCGGTCGCGTCTTTCAGCGTAAAATACCAATGCCCTGAGGAATGTGCCTTAAAATTGGAAATTTCCCCCTGCACGAGCAGACTGTTCAATATAAAATCATTTTCCAGCAGATTTTTGATATAGCGGTTAATCTGCCCAACCGTAAAAACCTTTGGCGCAATCATGCCTCTCCTCTTGCCACCTTGCCAAGGATACCGTTAATAAACGCAGGGGCTTCGTCCGAGCTGAATTTCTTTGCCAGTTCCACCGCCTCATTGATTGCCACGCCAACCGGCGTATCGCCCGAAAAGCGCATTTCATAGACAGCCAGCCGCAGTATTGCGAGGTCAACCTTGTTCATTCGTTCCGGCTCCCAGCCTTTGGCGCATTCCTGAATGATTTTGTCAATTTCCTCTTTGTGTTTCTGTGCGCCCTCTGCTTCTTTCGTGATGAAAACGCGGTCCTCCTCCTTCAACGGCTGCTCTTTCTCTGCAAAAAATATTTCTTTTACCTTCTCATATTCTTCCGTTTCGTAAAAGTCCATCTGGAACAAAAGGAAGAACGCATTTTCTCTCGCACTTTTCCGGCTCATACCATACCTCCGCTGTCGCCCTGCAATCCTACTCTCAACAATCCACGAGAATCAACAGACGGGTCCCATCAGCAAATGCTCTCGGAACCCGTTTCCACTTTTTCCAGCTGCACGCCGGAAAGGGTTCGTTTACTCTTCCTCTTCGGCGTTTGCACTTTTTTCCCGGACAATACCGGAAACACTGACATTTACTACCGCGACATTCAGTCCCGTCATCGTTTCCACAGCATTTTTGACTTTTTTCTGCACTTCCTCCGCTACAACCTGTACCTTTGTGCCGAAGTTTACAATAATATCCATATCCAGAACTGCTTCATTTTCATCCTTCACGACTTTTACGCACTTGGTCTGGCCCTTTTTGCCGAAAAATTCCACAAAGCTCTTGCTGCCGCTTCCGTCCGCAACGCCTTCCACTTCCAGAGCCGCCGTAACTGCAATCACACCAATCACTTCATCTGCTATCTGTATCTGTCCATTCATCACCTTATTTTCAGACATATCTTTCTGACCTCCTGTTGTCCCTTTTATACAGCATTCTATACATTTTCTAAAAATTTCATACCACCCACGCCTGTGGCGTTTCTTCCGTCCATCTTTACATCTGCGGGATTCCTCTTTTGTTTCTTCAACTAAAGCAAAAAAAACTTTCTGCGCAGCGTCAGCCTCCTGAACACCCCGCAGTATCCCATTTCTGTAATCCATATTTCTGGCAGCAGAAAATCCTGAAAACTCCATATTTTCCACTTCTATCGAATATTATAACAGAACTCACCAGCCAATGCAAATAAATATACATCAAAATACATGAGAAAAGCGGAAAAGTATTCCTTTTCCGCTTTTCAAGCTACCATTATTTTCCTTTTTTCAGGGTATTGATTCGAATTTGGTCTGCCTCGCAGCCTGTTTTCCGCTTCACGATATCCTCAATCTGTGCAACCTCCGCATCTGTCAGTGTTTCCTTATCGACGACAACATCGACCGTCGCATCGTCGATGCGGACATAAGCCTCCTGAAAACCTTTTGCCTCAATCATGGCTTCTGCAGCCGTTTCCTTTTCAATGCGCTCCTGAAGCTGCAACATGGTATCGCTGCATTTATCCTTTTGCTCCTGACTGACGTTTTCGTTATTCAGCATTTCCGTCAGAATATCCTTTTGCTTTGCGCGGGACTGTTCTCTGTCCAGTTTTGCTTCCGCAAAATACTGCCCGCCGGTCAACCCGCCTTCCGCACTGACAAACACAGCCGCACCGTCCCCGGTTGTTTCCGCAATCTCTGCTTCCGCAGTAATCGGGTCAAGTGCCAGATCCTCCGCGTCCAGATCATCCGGCAGGGCAGAATAATCCACCAGCGCCGTGATATCGCCTTCCTCTGTCAGCTGGAGCGCGGTTTTGTTGCTCTGTGCAGAGCGGCTTTCCTGAAAATTCAGATAGCCTGCCGCCGCAATCATCACCGCCAGTGCCGTTACAACCACTTGATTCCTCTTAATGACAAACATTTTGTTTTCCCCCTCTATTTCATTTTCAAAACCGCAATTTTATGAGCCGGCACGTCCAGCAGAGCCTGTGCCGCACTGTTCAGCGAAGCGCAGACCGCCGGATTCCCGCCGCCCTCCGCCACGATTACAACGCCCTCTACCTTTGGCGATGCTTCCGAAAGCACAAGGGGCGAAAAACTCCCTCTGCCGTCCTCCAGCATTACAACGCTCGTTTCTGTCCGAAGGCTTTCGGATACCCTGCCGCTTTCTTCTCCCCGGCTTTCTTCCCTTTTTTCCTCCTGTGCCACCACCTTCTGCTCCGCCATGCTGAATGTCAGCATCACCTCCACATTTCCCGCGCCTTCTATTCTGGAAAGAATCTGCGCCATCCGCTGTTCCAAATCCGCTTCTTTTTTATTAGAATGGCTTTCCTCGCTCTCCTTCGCAGGCGGGGCTTCCGCCTGCTCCTTTTTTTCTGACGGGAAAAGGCTGTTCCCAGCCACCAGCAGGAGTATGCCTGCCATCAGTGCCAGCAAAGCGTTATTCCGCATTTTCCTGTTTTCGGGACGGAACATATTCCGCCAAAAATCCTTCTGCATTTTTCTCACCCTTCTTTTGTCAATTCACAGCCTGAACGCTGTCCTCCGGCAAGCCGTAGCGTTTTGCCGCGTATTTCTGTACCTCCTGCAAATCCGCCTCTCCGCAGCCCACAGAAAAGGATTGCAGAGTGCCGTAATCCCCGTCCTCCGCGTCCCTGCAAAATTCCGCCTCCACCCATTCAATCTGCGGAAATTTCTTTTGCAGGTCCCGCGTCAGTTCCTCCTCCAAAAGCGTCTGATATGTATGTTCCAGCCGTTCCTGTTCCATTTCCCGATAGTCCTCGCCAGTATGGAACGCCCGTTCCAGCCGGACGCTCTGCCGCAGCGGCGAAAGGCTGATATCGCCCTGCCTTACGCCAAACAGCCGCAGAAAAGGGCTCAGCGCGGCTGTTAATATCAGAACGCCGAGCACCAGTTCCACATATCTGCGGTGATTTCCCTCCGGCATCAGGATTTCCGCCATAGCGGAAAAAATGGTCAAAGCCGTTATAGTTTTTATATATGCGGTAAAAGCCTCCATCATTCCTTTTTCCCTCCGAATCCTAAAGCCCTCCCAGCAACAGCAGGGCGGAAAACAGAAACATTCCCTCTCCCAGAACAATGACCCCCAGCAGAAGAGCGGTATATTCTCCCGCCGCTGCAATACATTCTACCAATCTTTCTTCACAGATAAACTCTGCCGCTGCCGCCGTCACCTGAAACACAAGCAGTATCACAAGCATTTTGACCACCAAGGGAATACAGAGCAGGAGCAGGAACACAGCCGCCGCAACCAGCGTGCCGCTGCGCAGTGTGCCTGCCACAGCTGCCGCTGTTTCCACCGCGCCGCCCATGACATTCCCCACCACCGGAACAGAATTGACCGCAATCCTTGCCGTTCTGGCTGCCAGCCCATTCATAGCCCCGCCGCCAATTTTCTGCAAGGATATCAGAAGCATGAACAGCATTGCCGTAGCCTTCATGCCCCATGCAATACATTGCCGAAGCAGCTTCGCGAAACGTCCCAATATGGCTTTTTCCGAAATATGATCCGCAAGCTCCAGAGAAACCGCCAGCAGTATCGCAGGAACGAGTATATAGCTGACCGCAAAGGAAAGTGCCGCCGAGCCGCCCATCAGCACAGGCCCCATCATAGCGGTCTGTGTGAAATTGCCGGAGGTCGCCGAAAGGACAAGAAATATCGGCAGCATCGCCTCATAAACCTTACAAATTCCACTTATCCTCTCCACAACGCTTTGCGAAATGCTGTGAAACGAAGATAAAATCACCACAACCAGCACCATATAGCAGAGATAAAAGCCCATTTCTCCCACAGACTTCCCCTGAAACGAACTGTTCAGCTGTTTCAGCACAGCACTCAGCACCACGACAAGCACCAACTGCGCCAAAAGCCTGCCCTGTATGCGGAATTCCCCAAAAGCCGCCTCTGCCAGTTCCTCCCCCAAATCTTCAAAGGAAAAATCAAACGCCCCTGTTAAGATATCCCGAAGCAGTTTCCCGAAGCCCTGTTCCGGCTCCAATCCCTCCGCCGCCCTGTCTACCGCTTCGACCTCAAGCCGCTGCAGTTCCTCCTGCAAAAGCTCGTCCATTTCGGCAGCAAAAGCACTCTGCGGAAATGGCAGCAGGAACACAAACAGCAGGATAACCGCGCAAATCACTTTTTTCATATGTATCCCTCCAAAGCCTGCTTTTGTTCCAGTCAAAATAAGTTCATCACCATTTCCAGCAAAGCCGTCAGCACAGGCATCGCCGCCGCCATCATGAGAATTTTCCCTGCCAGTTCAATTTTACTGCCGATTGCCGTTTCCCCTGCGTCCACACACAGCTGCGCCCCAAACTGCGTCAGGTACGCAATACCAATTACCCGCAGAACCACAGCAAAATACCCGCTGCCAACGCCTGCCCGTTCTGCAGTTTCCCGCAGCATCTGCAGCAGTCCCTCCAAGTAGCCGAAGACCATAAAAAAGATGAGCACGCCTGTCACAACTGTCAGCAGGAGCGCGAACTGGGGGCTTTCTTTTTTCAGCACCACCGCCAGAGAGGTACTGACCAGCCCCAGCGCGATAATTCTTCCAATCTCCATATGCCCCGCCCCCTCATAACTGGAACAGCGTCTGCACCGTTTCAAACAGCGTGCTGATATACTGAATGACCCAGAACAATACGACCACCAGCCCCGCAAGCGTCGTCATTGTCGCCTGTTCCTCCCGTCCGGCGCGAATCAGCACCTGATTGAGCACTGCCACCAGTATCCCTACTGCCGCAATCCGAAATACAATATTGATTTCCATAACTTCCCTCCCCGCTTTTTACAGCAGCACCGTTACCAGCATAAGGCCGCTCAAAACACCCATGCCATAATACAGCCGCCCGTTTTTATCCAGCCGCCGTCTGCCCTGCTCCTGCGCGCTCTCCAGATAGCGCAGAAACAGGCGGATGCTGTTTTTCTGCTGTTCCTTATCCAAAAAACCCAGCGTTTTCCCAAAAAGCAGGAGCGCGTCCATATCTTCCTGCCGAAAAAAGGTTTCCTTCTGCCCTGCTTTCCAGACGTCTGCCCATATTTCCTCTGCCGAAACGCCATCCCGGCACGCCATCCGTTCCGCTGCCTGCCGAAAGATTACGCCTGCGGCACCCTCCATTTTCCAGCCCACACTTTCCAGCACCTCCGGCAAAGGGGCAGAAAGATAGGCAATCTGACCTTCCAGCAGCAAAACGCCCCGTTCCAGTTCACCTAAGTCCCGCAGGCGGTATTTCTCCCGCGCCGCAAGGGTTGCCCCTGTCCAGACAGTCGAGCCCATAATAAGGAGTATCCCTGCTATATGGAAAATCAGTTCCATCACGCGCCGTCCCCCTTCCAAAGCAGTTCCTTACTGCTGTTTCGTATCTCCTCAACTGTTCCCGTTCCCCTTCTGCGGGAAAGGAACACATATCGTTCAAATATCCCTTTTTCCACCAGCTCCCGCAGATAAGGGCGGGTTTGCAGATCCTCCATATCCCCGCCGTGTACAGTAGAAATCAACTTAACACCCGCATTCAGCACTTCTTCTGCTGCCCGCATATCCTCCGCGCGCCCCAGCTCGTCCACCGCAATGACCTCCGGGGACATGCTCCTCAATAAAAGCAACATGCCGCTCGCCTTCGGGCAGCCCTCCAAAATATCTACACAGGGCCCCAAGTCCATCTGCGGCACACCATCCCAAAGCGGTGCAATCTCCCCACGCTCGTCCACAACGCCCACCGTAAGCTGTCTGCCTCCCTCGCCGCTGCTCAGGCAACGAATGATATCCCGCAGAAGCGTTGTTTTGCCGCAGCCCGGCGGTGAAACAATCAGGCTGTGGCAAAACGTCCCGCCCTCCATCAGAAACGGAAGGATTCTGGATGCGCATCCCTTGATTTCCCGCGCAATACGGATATTCAGCGCGTTAATCTGGCGAAGTGTACGGATTTCCCCGCCTTCCAGAACAGCCTTGCCACAGAATCCGACCCTGTGCCCACCCTCTATGGTCAGATAGCCCTGCCGGAGTTCCTCCTCGAACGCATACAGCGAATACGCACTTAACAGGGATACCGTTTCCTGTATATCCGCCTTTGAAATGCGGATACAGCTCTCCGATGATTCCGCTGGCATGCCGTCCTGCCGCAGAAAACAGATGCCTTTTTCTCCCTTTAGTAAAAGCGGCTGTCCGCACCGCAGACGGATTTCCTGCAGATTCAGTTTTTCCAGATTTTCTTTCTCCAGCCCTTGCCCCCGTATCCGCCGGGGCAGTGCATTCCAAACAGCCTCTATGCTCATGACCTGTCCCACTCCTTTTGTTTCATATTATGTTTGAAATCAGGAAACATGCAAAATAATTCCCCACAGACCTCTGTCAGCGCTCCCTCGAAATCCCGTTTTTTCGTGAAAATATAACGCTGTTTTTCGCATTTTTCCTATTTTCGATAGCTTTTTATGAAAATAGTCTTTACTTTTTCACATTATGTGATATAATAAATTCATTCATTTGATTTTGCATGTTTGCACTATATACTTTACTTATGCTCTGCTTATATTTTTAGCTTCACATTGTAAAAATTTTATTTTGTAACAGACAACCGGAAAACTCTCTGCAGCAGACCAAGCAAGCGGTACCTTTGTACGATCGTGTTTGATTTTTTGTTTGAGTGTTTTTCTTATGTCTATGCTTTTCAAATTTGAAGGGGGACAAGCTCAAATGTTTACGATGTTGTTTTCAAATTTTCCAGAAACGATCAAAAAAGAAGTAAAAGATATTTGCATAAACTGCAGCCAAAACCTGATTTTAGAAGAAAATGCATGGGAAAACATACAGCCTCTTTTGGATTCCTGTTCCATTGACTGTTTTCTGTTCTGGCTGGATGAGAATTATCCGGCAACGAACCGAATCATTTCCCGCATACGCCAGAAAAAGAAGTACCAGCATACGCCTATGCTGTTTTTTTCATTCAAAATTGAATATCTGCTTTCTGCGTTTGTGCTTTGGAAATCCTGCGAATTTTTCTTCTGCCCGCTTCGGAACGAGAAAAAAGAGGAACTGGCTGCTCTAATCCAGCATTATGACGAAATGTACCAAAAAATTCATATTGATTCAACGTTCCACTGCAATATCAGTACATCAAAGGAGATTTTCAGCATACCTTACAGCGATATCCTTTTTGTGGAAAGCACTATGAAAAAATCCGTACTGCATACCAAAACAGGAACGCATCTGCTGCCCGTACCGCTTTACCGGGTGCGGGAACGGCTGCCTGCCAGCTTTTTCGTGCAGACGCACCGCTCCTTTATCGTCAATACGAAAAATATTGCCACGATTGATAAATCCAAAGACCCTTGGATCGTTACCTTTTTCGGCTCACAAAAATATGCTTACATCAGCCGCAATTACAAAAAAGAGGTTCCGCTGATGTTTCCGGAAATGCTGGATTGTCAATCGAATTGACTTTCCGCCTTTTCCCCTCTAAAATAGAGGAAAAGGAAATTTCCCTGCAAACCGGAAAGGAGCATTTTTATGAAACAGTGTACCATTGTCGCTTTTGGGGACAGCCTGACCTACGGCTACGGCGTGCTGAGCCACATCGCCTATCCCGCGCGGCTTGCCCGCCAGCTGCCCCAGCAGGAGCCTGCTCTCTCATGGCACGTTTATAACAGCGGTATAAACGGCGAAACCACACGGGAGGCTCTGCGGCGGCTGGAGCAGAGTGTACTGCGCCATCGCCCTCAGATTGTATGCGTACTGCTTGGCTCGAACGACAGTGCGCTAAACGAAGGGCAATACCGCACGCCTTGGGAATATGAGCAGAACATGAGCCAGATCATCGAGCGTATCCTTGCGTCAGCCCAGCCGGAAGCAGATTTCAACGGAGGCCGCTCCCTTCCCCTGCTCCTGACTCCGCCGCCTGTTATTGATACGGATTTCTACCCGTTCACAACAACAGACCGCATTGAGCTTTACAGTAACATCGTGCGGAAATTAGGGGAATCCTATCATTGCCCTGTGGCAGACCTTTTTTCCGCCTTCCTGCAAAAAAAAGAGGACGCCGAAACGTATGAAGCCCTTTTCCAGTATGATGGCGTACATCTGAGCAATGCAGGTTATGACGTTTTATATGAGCTGCTGGAAAAGAAACTGCTGGATCTGCTTCGGAGCCCTATAGAAGGATAAAAAGGGGATTCAAATGGCAATTTACAAAAGCAGTGAAATGGATACTGTAATCCATCGTATCAAAGAAAAAACAGTGCAAAATCAAATTGTCTTAGGCGCGCTGCTTCCAGAACAGGAAATCCTTGCCTTTGAACAGGCTGCGGGCGTAACGCTCCCGGAAGGCTTCCGCCGTTTCCTTCTGGAAATCGGGAACGGTTGTACATGGAAACGCGAACGCAAAATGCTCCCCTTCCCGCCTGCAAATGCGGAGGAAACCGCAAGGCTTTCCCTCCCTTTCCCCTACGAAACAGAATATATCTGGGGAGATGATGCTTCCGAAGCGGAAACGAATGACACTATGAACGGCACACTGGAGCTGATTGACATTGGCTGCTGCCAGACCTTCCAGCTGATTGTCACAGGCCCATGCAGCGGGGAAGTCTGGCATTTCAGCGAGATGGGCGTGCAGCCCTGCTGTCAAAGGCAGGATTTTCTGGGCTGGTTTGAAAAATGGCTGGACGAAGGGGACGGCGTGGATTATTTCGCGGAATATCCTTATGAATAAATTCCACTAAAAAAGGTTTGGGAATCTCATTTCTTCCCAAACCCTTTTTTTGACTACTCCGTCTTGCCCTCTTCCGGCTTTTCTGCTTTTTCCAGCTTAATGGTTACTTCACTGCCCGGCTCCACAGAAAGACCATGTTTCGGGCTTTGGGAAACCACATTTCCGCCTTCCTCGCCCTCAAACACTACCTCAAACTCCAAATCTGTTAACTCTTTCACTGCAGCGTCGTAACTCTTACCGACTACATTCGGCACTTTCACCGTACCAATTTCTTCTTCGGATTTTTCTACATATAATATAACCTCACTGCCGATTTCAACGTCCGTTCCAACCTTCGGCACCTGGTTCGTAATCTGGTTGCCTGTCCCTACGATTTTATAATTCAGCCCCTGCGCATCCAAATCCAGCGTCGCCTGATATGCACTGCTGCCGATATACTCCGGCATCGTCACTGTCTGGCCGGATTTCAGCGGCGCGGCGTCCTCGGATTCCGTAGGCTCAAGGTTTTTATATTTGATGATGTTTTCCATCAGCTTTTTCGTCATAGGCCCGGTGGACTGCACGCCGTCCTGATATTCGTCAGGAATATGGATCACCGTAAACACCAGATACTGCGGGTTTTCCGCCGGAAAATATGCCATATGCGTCATTGTCCAAAGGTCATCCCTTGTACGGCTGCCCTGTTCACCAGTACCTGTTTTGCAGCCAATGGAATAGCCCGGTATCTGTATCTTTTTGCCTGTGCCATGGTCTACCGTCGCCTTCAGCGCGCTCCGGAGCGTATCCGATGTTTCCCTGGAAATCACCTTCCGCACGATTTCCGTGCCATGCTCCTTTATGACTGTGCCGGTGCTGTCCTTGATCTGTGCAACCACATACGGCCTTACCAGATTCCCGCCATTGATAAGGGCAGAAAATGCCGTTGCCATTTGTATGGTAGAGCAGTTGAACGTCTGCCCGAAAGACATCGTTGCCAGCTCTGAAGGCCCTATTGCAGAAAGAGGGTGCATAACTCGGCTCCATGCATCTGCTCCCGGTTCGCCAGGAAGGTCGATCCCTGTATCCTGCCCGAAGCCAAACTCCTTCTGATATTTATAAAAGGTTTCCGCCCCCAGCTTTTCCGCAATCTGCACTACGCCGGGGTTGCAGGACTGCGCAAGGATTTCCGTTACATCAATCGTATTATGCCCGCTTCTGTTTGCACATCTTATGTCTACGCCAGCTACGTGAATCGTACCATTGCAGGTAAATGTATCATTCATGTCAATGAGCCCTACCTCCAAAGCCGCCGCTACTGTAATCGGTTTATAAATCGAGCCCGGCTCATAGGTATCGCTGACACAGAAATTCCTCCACATTTTATTCAGGTAATCGCTCTGCTCCTGTGTCGTCATCGCTTCCCACCGTTCTTTGAACTCCGCATCTGCTTCCAGTGCAAGCGGGTTGGAAGGGTCGTTCAGGTCGAATTTGTCAGCCGCCGCCATCGCGTATATCTCACCCGTGTTGGGATTCATTACCATTGCCGCCACATTTTGGGAGGGCCATTCCTTCATCGTTTCCTGCACGACCTCCTCCGCATACTGCTGTATGGTATAATCCAGCGTAGTCACGATGGTACTGCCGTCCTGCGCGGGATATTCCTGATAAGTCACCCTGTCCGCACCCTGGTAGAGGATAAAGGAACGGCCCGGCGTACCTGTCATTTCATCGGCATAGTAGCCCTCCAGCCCCCATGACGCACCGCCGCGCACAAAGCCAATCAAATGACACGCCAGCGATTTCAGCGGGTAGGAACGGCGGCTTGTCTGCTCGAAATAAACGCCTTTCAGGTTCTCCGCCTCTAGCTTTTCCTTTACTTCGCGTTCAATGCCCTTCACCAGATATTTCCAATGGTTCGGCGAATTGATTTCGCCTGTTGTCGGGTCAAGCGTAATGTGATATTTCAAGTCGGAATAATTCAGCTCTGGAAAATATTCGCAGAGCGTTGTCAGGGTGCGTTCCTGCTCCTCCGTCTTTTTTTCATCTGCCAGCTGCAAAGGGTCAAGTGCAACATTAAACACAGCTGTCGAAACCGCCAGCACCTGCTCATTCCTGTCCAGTATGCTGCCGCGGTTCGCCGCGATTTCCACATCGTAGCGGTTAATCTGCTGTTTTTTCGCCTCCGCTTCATATTCCGCCCCATGCACGATTTTCAAATATACCACGCGTGTCATCAACACGCTCATCGCTATCATAAATACAAAAAGAATAAAAGCAAATCTCCCCTTCGCTTTTATTCCATGCGCATCTCTTTTCATCCTCTCATCAATCCTTTTTCACAATATTTGAGATCTTCGACAATACAGAAGGTTCCTGCTCCGCTTCATCATCGGCATGCTGCACCGTATAACTCTGCTTCGGCACATCGATATAAACAATCTGGTAAGGCTGCGGTTCTGCCATGCCAAGCCGTTTGATTGCCTCCTCCTTGATAAAGTCCATATCCAGCTTTTCCGTCAGTTCCGCTTCCAGTATTGCGTTGCCCGCCTTCAAATCAGCCAGCTCGCTTTTCTGCTTTCTCAAAGAAATCTCTTCGTTTGCTACTAAAACATGCATCCCCATAAACGCAATGCAGCCCGCAAACAGTACCAGCGCCGCAAGTATCATTTTTGCCGTGGATATCCTCCGCTCTCTGGCTTCTGCCCTCGCCTCCCGGGCTTCCTCCTCTTTGCGGCGTTTTTCCTCATGCAAAGGGTGCGGGGTATAGTCCGGCTGCAATTCATACGCAACGTTCCCATATGTATAGTAGGACGTCCCCCTGTTAAAATCGTCCCTTCTGCGCCGTTGATTTGCTGCCATGCTGTTCCCCTCCCTTTATGTTCTAAAAATTATTTTCAGGTTTCCCCTGCCGCTTCAAATACACGCAGCTTCGCGCTCCTTGCGCGGGGATTTTGTTCCAGTTCCTCTTTGCCCGGCAGTATGGGCTTTCGTGTCAGCACCCTGCCAAATGGCTTTTTCCCACAGACGCACACCGGAAATTCCGGCGGGCAGACACATGGATTTTCCAGTCTGCGGAATGCCTCTTTCACAATCCTGTCCTCCAGAGAATGGAATGTGATGATACAGAGCCGCCCTCCAGGAGCCAGCCGCCCTGCCGCAGCGTCTATCGCCTGCTGCAATACATCCAGTTCCCCGTTGACCTCAATCCGTATCGCCTGAAACGTGCGCTTTGCCGGATGCGGTCCATCCTTCCGCGCGCCCTTCGGCACAGCCTTTTTGATGACCTCCACCAGCCTGCCCGTCGATTCAATGGGCCTGTCCTGCCGTTCCTTTACAATAAACTGCGCAATACGCTTCGCCCATCGCTCCTCGCCATATGTGAATATCACGCGGTTGAGTTCTTCCTCGTTGTAGCCGTTTATCACGTCATACGCACTGAACGGCTTGTCCGGATTCATGCGCATATCCAGCGGCGCATCCTGCTGGTAGGAAAACCCTCGCTCCCCTTCATCCAGCTGATGCGACGATACGCCGATATCCAGCAGCATCCCGTCTATTTTTTCTATTCCAAGCCCGTCCAAAATACGGGCAATATTGCCGAAATTATCCCGCACGAACGTTACCCTGTCCTGATAGTTCCGCAACCGTTCCCCTGCCGCTTTCTGCGCGTTCGGATCCTGGTCTACGCCAATGAGCCTGCCGCCTTTCAGCCGCTTTACAATTTCCAGCGAATGCCCGCCGCCGCCCATCGTGCCGTCCACATAACAGCCGTCCGTGTCTATATTCAACTGTTCGATGCACTCCCGCAGAAGTACAGAAACATGATGAAATTCCATCTGTTGTATCCTTTCCGTTAAATTCCAAGGTTTTCCATTTCAAACGCCAGCTCGTTGCTGATATAATCTTCCTCGTTGCTGTAATCATTCCAGCTTTCTTTATTCCATATTTCAATGCGGTTATTCACGCCGATAGAAACAACTTCCTTTTTCAGCCCTGCATATTCTCTCAAATGGGGCGGCACCATAATACGCCCCTGATTATCTAATTCGCACTCTACCGCTCCCGCAAAGAAAAACCTCACGAATTTCCTTGCGCCTGTATTGGTCAGCGGCAGCTGTTTCAATTTTTCCTCAAAAATTTTCCATTCGTCCTGTGGATAAGCAAACAGGCAATTATCCAGCCCTTTTGTCACGACAAAATGCTCACCAAGACCCTCTCGGAACTTCGCGGGCACAATCAAACGCCCTTTTGCATCTATGGAATGCTGATATTGTCCCATGAACATCCTGCCGTCACCACCTTTCACCACAGGTTACAAGATATAGTAAAAATTCTCCATTTCACCCCACTTTATACCACTTCTTACCACATTGTAATATAACTGTAACAAAAATACAACCCCTGAACATATGTTTTTTTCTTTTCTTTTTTTTAAAAAATCCTTGATTTCCGGCATTTTCCCGCACAAAAAAAGAGAGATTGCTCCTCTCTTAAGAAAAATTTAAGGCGTCGCGTTTTCCTTAACAAAACGCCGCCCCCTCCACCGTAACCTGTTTTCCTTGATAATCAAGGATTTTACGCAAATGAAACAATTTAATAAGACCAAATATATTTTAATACAACCACGTTAAACTCGTACGTCGGTGGCAAAATGGTGGCAATGCCACCACAAATCGGAAGTGGTATATTCCTGCTTTTACACGAACCCATTTAGAATTTTAGGAGGAATATGCATGAGAAAAATCGCGGGTTTATACCAAAGCTATCTGAAGGAACAGCAAGAAGAATTTCAAGATTACTGCACTGGAGGTGACAAAGTGAATGAACTGAAAGAATTTCTGAAAAGTAAATTGAACGCCGATGATTTTTTTACGGCGGAGGAGCTTTTGAGTGAAGTCGTTTCCGAAATGGAGGAAAAAGGCTTTACGGCAGGCTGCCGCTATGTGGCTGCATTAAACAGGGAGCTTCTTTCTGATTAAACAGTTTCGCCCCTGCAAAAGCAGGGGCTTCATTTTTTCATTAAATCCTCCATCCGCACGCCAAAAATCTCTGCCAGCGCATACAATTCATAATCTGCCACAAACCTTGTCCCAGCCTCAATTTTCGCCACTGCAAACCGCTCCACCACGACGCCCATCAACTGTAACCGCTGGGAAAGCATATCTTGTGTCATTCCTTTTTCACGGCGCAGCCGCCGCACATTGGTCCCGCATAGGTTTTTTCGCCCATTATAGTCATAAATCTTCAAAATCATCACCTTTTGCCTTGACAATATCATGCCGTTTCCGCTATTATGTTGCTAAAGAATCACTTTTATTTTTTTTTTACGGGAGGTAAGATTATGAAAATGACAAAAAGATTAGTCTTTGCAACTCTGGTGTGTATCCCGCTGGCATTTGCAGCCTGCGGCGGAGGTGATGAGGCAGACAGCAAAAAAGCAGCGCAACAGGAACAGAAGGGCGGGCAAGATGAAGTTCCGAAAAAAGCCCCTGCTTCTTCCGGTGACATTGGTGATTACAGCTTTTCTATCAACAACTATACTCTTACCAGCGATTATGATGGCAATCCTGCAATCATCGTTGACTTTGATTTCACAAATAACGGGGAGGAAACAACAAGTTTCATGTCAGCTGCGCATGCTAAGGCTTTTCAGGACGGCGTTCAGCTTGAAGTAGCACTCATTATGAATGCTGATGTCTATAATTCTGAAAATTCTATGAAAGAAATTAAAACAGGAGCAACCTTTGCTGGGGTGAGATAACGTAACCGATTTTGAATGGTACGCTATCTTGCCCCAGCATTTTGCTTTTGGCCCTAAACGACAACGCTTTTGACATCAGCGCCGATCTGCCTGAAATAAGAAACGCTTTCGGTGGGCTGGTCGCCGGTGTCTACCTTGCCCACGAAGCTGTAAAAGA
>Ga0073908_1001771_pt1 | contig 28940 bp, 23 predicted proteins | sample MucameincwithD2O_FD_65484 | JGI IMG/M metagenome (GOLD analysis project Ga0073908, IMG submission 65484) | Mouse cecum microbial communities from Vienna, Austria - Mucus amended microcosms incubated with D2O | ecosystem: Host-associated > Mammals > Digestive system > Large intestine > Cecum...
TCACTCTGACTTCTCTCGCGCTCCCCCTCTCGGGAAAGCGCTCTGCAGTATCCGGTTCTCAAGGTGCCGCGGGATGCTCCCGCCGCGCTGCTCTCGCGAGCGGCGCAAGGAATAATATTACTCTGTTTACCTCTTGTGTTCAAGTGATTCACAGAATCTCAACAATTCTTTTTTCCATCCCATTTACCGTTGCCGGCTGTAGTGCGATTTCCAAGAGAGCTGTTGGCTGTCCCTTCCTTCAAAGACAGCTTGTCTATAATACTCCCCTCAACCGCCATTGCAAGAACTATTTGAGCGCAACACATTTTTACCAGTAAGCGGCGCCTGAGAAAGATGAACGGCAAAACCCCTGGTAAACAGTGGGGGCAAAATGCCCTACACTGGTGCAAACAGCCAAAGGAGCGCCCATGATCACCCCTCTGCCCGCCATAGACGTGCCCTCTCCCGCCCGCACAGTTATCCAGCTTTTGGAAGACGCCGGCTTCGAGGCCTGGTGCGTGGGGGGGTTTGTGCGCGACGCGGTTATGGGGCGGCCCGCCCACGATGTGGATCTGGCCTCCAACGCCTCCTGGCAGCAGCTGAAAGCCCTCTGCGACAGCGCCCGCATTCCCGTGCGCGAGATTGGCGTGAAGCACGGCACCCTTACGGTACTTCTGGAGGGCGAAGCGCTGGAGGTGACCACCTATCGCATCGACGGCGCCTACAGCGACGGACGCCATCCCGACCAGGTGAGCGCCGCCCGCAACATAGAGGAAGATCTGAAGCGCCGCGATTTCACCATCAACGCCATGGCCTATCACCCCGAGCGCGGGCTTTTAGACCCGTTCGGCGGCCAGCGCGACATCGAAGCCGGCGTCATCCGCACAGTGGGCAATCCGCGGGAGCGGTTCAAGGAAGACGCGCTGCGCATTCTGCGCGCCTGCCGGTTCGTTTCGCAACTGGGATTTCAGATGGACGAGGCCACCTTCCAAGCAACGCTGTCTCAGAAAAGCCTGCTGGGGGGCGTGGCGGTGGAACGGGTGCGCGACGAGATGGAGCGCTTCTTGCTAGGAGCCCACGTACACGATGCTCTTTTGGGCACGGTGGACATCCTGGCCTTTCCCTTCCCGGAGCTGGTGGCCATGAAGGGATGCCAACAGCACACCCCCTATCATATATATGACGTACTTGAGCACACCGCCTGGGCGGTACAGAACATAGCGGCCGATCCCATCCTGCGCTGGACCATGCTGTTCCACGACATGGGCAAGCCGGGGGCCAAGTTCGAAGGGCCCGACGGCATCAGCCATTTCTACGGCCATGCGAAGATAAGCGTGACGCTGGCGGCGGCCGTCATGGAACGGCTAGGGTTCTCGAACCATCGGCAGGCGCAGATCCTGGCGCTGGTAAAGCGCCACGACGACGTGATAGAACCGCAGCGACGGCCGGTGCGCCGCGCCCTTTCGCGACTGGAGGGCAACCCGGAGCTGTTCCGCAAGCTGTGCGCCGTGAAAAAGGCGGATGCCAGCGCCCAGGCTCCCCAGTGCGCCCCCCGCATGCAGCTGGCCGACCAGCTGGTGCAGGTGATGGAGGCGGTGCTAGCGGAAGGCGAGGCGTTTTCCCTGAAGTCGCTGGCGGCAAACGGCCGCGACGCCATGGACGCCGGCATACCCCAGGGGCCGGCGGTGGGTGAAGCCCTGAGTGCGGCGCTGGAGGCGGTAATAGAAGGAGCCCTCCCCAACCAACGGGAAGAGCTCCTGGCATTTTTGCAGAATTGGGCGATTGGCCGTTAAGCGGCTCCGCTGCGCCGCGCTATTCGCAGCGCTGGGAATTCTCGAAGGTGAAGCGGCCCATCTTGGTGCCCCCCAAGATGTGGATGTGCAGATGGCCCACCGTGGCGGCCGAATCGGGGCCGGTGTTGATAACGGTGCGATAGCCGCTCTCCCCCACGCCCTTCAGCTTTGCCACCTCGGGCACCACCGACAGCATGTGCCCCAGCACCTCCGCCGGCACTCCGTCCTGCAGGTTGTCGTAGTGCACCTTCGGCACCAGCAGCGTGTGCACCGGCGCCTCCGGCTCGATGTCGTCGAAAGCGTAGCAGATATCGTCTTCGTACACCTTGGCCGAGGGAATCTCGCCGGAAACCAGTTTGCAGAACAGGCAATCTTGCGCCATGGGGGCTCCTTTCCTACCTATATATAATAGTTGCAGAATACCACAGGAACCCGGCCCGCGCCGCGCACCCGCGCCAAGGCGGCGGGCCGGCACAGCATGCCGTTTGGGAAGGGGCCGCCGTGGGGCTTTGGGCCGTTTGGAAAAAGTACCGGGAAGTGAAGCCCCGGTGGGAGCAGCTGTGCCATGGCTGCGGCCAGTGCTGCTACGAGCGCACCCCCGCCAAGGGCGGCCGCTTCACGCCCATCCGCCCCTGTGAGTTCTTAGACGAGGAAACCCTGCGCTGCGTGGTGTACCCGCACCGCTTCGAGGCCTGCCCCTATTGCCGCAAAGTGACGCTGCGCCACGCCCTCTCCCGCCGCTACCTGCCGGACAGCTGCGGCTACGTGCAAACCTTCCGCCCTCTGCTGCGCAGCGGGAAGCGCCCCTAGGCAGGCAGCTGGTTGGCCAGGAAGCGCTCGGCGTTGCCGCTGGTCATGGCGGCGAATTCCTGGTCTGAAAACGGCAGCGCCCAGAAGGCGTCCAGCTCTTCCACCGGGTTCCACATGGGGAAATCCGAACCGAACATGATGCGATGGGTGCCGTGGATGCGCACCAGCTCGGCGGTGCGGCGCGGCCCCAGAAACGCCTGGGCGCTGGACATGTCCATGTAGCAGTTCTCGTTTTCCAGGTACTCCACCGCCAAATCGAAAATGGACCAGCCGCCGAAATGGGCGGCGTCCACCACCAGCCGGGGAAAACGGCACAGCACCTGCTGCATGCGGCGCGGATGCGAGAAATCGTAGCGGTAGTCGCCGCAGTGCATGATCACCGGGAAGCGTCCCTCCGCCATTTCCAGTATGGCCATGATGCGGGGGTCGTCCATGTTCACCTGCTGCGAATCCGGGTGCAGTTTCAGCCCCACCAGCCCCAGAGAAAGCGCCCGCTCGATTTCCGCCTCGGGGTTCGGGAAATCTTGATGGAGGGTGAAAAAGCCGGTGAACTGGGGATGCGCGGCGCACTGGGCGGCGATGAAATCGTTGATGGAGGTAACCTGGTGGGGGCTGAGGGCCACCGAATGCACAACCTGGCGCTCGATGAGCGAACCGGCGCATACCGCCAGCAGCGCCTCGCCCGATCCGTCGGCCACATCCATGGGAATGTTGTAAAAGCGCCCCACGCTCTGAACCGCCTTCTCTTTGATGGCGTCGGGGTAAATATGGCAATGGACATCGATAACCGGGCTCACGGCAAACCTTTCATCGCGCAGGGATTCTCTCCCACACCATAGCAAATGCCCGGCTCTCGCGGGCCGGGCATTCGGTGGTCACAAATATGAGGGGTGCTCGCGCGCGGCCTACTCTTCGGACCGCTGCACCACCATGCGGATGCGGTCGATGCGCAATCGGTCCATGGCAATGACGGTGAAGCTCACCTTCGTGCCCTTGTGCTCCAGCACCACCACGTCCCCCTCGTCGGGAATGCGGTCGAACAGCGCCAGCAGCAGGCCGCCGGCAGTTTCCACCTCTTCCGCCTCTTCGGGGGCAAAGCCCAGGATGTCCTCCAGATCGCCGATGGCCAGAGCGCCGTCGATGAGGTACGACCCGTCCGGCTCTTTCACCACATCGTCGTCGGTGTCGTGCACGTACTCGTCGTCGATGCGGCCCACGATCTGCTCCATCACGTCCGACATGGTAACGATGCCGGCCGTGCCGCCGTGCTCGTCGATCACCACGCAAATCTCAGTGTGGCGCTGTTGCAGGGTTTCCAGCAGCCGCGCGATGGCCAGCCCTTCCGGCACCGCGGGCATCTCGCGAATCTTCCACTGGGACAGCGGCGTGTCGGGGGCCATGCCGTAGAGGTCCTTCACGTGCACGAAGCCCACCACGTGGTCTTTCGAACCGCGCACCACCGGGTAACGGGTGTACTTGTAGCGATGGATGGTGTCCAAGTTCTCCTGCAGCGAATCTTCCAAATCGATGCACACCACATCGGTGCGGGGGGTCATGATAGCCTCGGCATCCTTCTCGCCCAGGTCGAAGATGTTGTCCACGAACTCGTTTTGCTCCGGCTCGATGAGGCCGCTTTCGGTGGACTCGTCAATGAGCAGCTTGATCTCGTCGCCAGTGTACACCTCGTGCTCGTCGGCGGCGTCATGGCCGAACAGCCGCATCACGCCGTTGGTGATGCCGTTGAACACCACCATGATGGGATAGGTGACCTTGTAAAACACCCGCAGCGGCCCCGCCGTGTGCAGGGCGTACTTCTCGGTGGAGAAGATGGCGAATGATTTGGGAATCAGCTCGCCCACAATGACGTGCAGCGCCGTGATGAGCACGAAGCCCACCGCCACGCAGATGGGGGCCACCGCCCCTTCCGGCAAACCGGCCGCCAAAAGCGGCGCCTCCAGCACGGCCGACACCGCCGGCTCGCCCAACCAACCGATGGCCAGCGATGCCAGGGTGATGCCCAGCTGGCAGGCGGACAGGTAGGCGTTGATGTGGGTGGTAACCTCCTGGGCCGCCTCGGCGCCGCGGCGCTTCTCCGCCACTGCCACTTCCACCTGGCTCTTCCGCACGCGCACCAGAGCGAACTCGGCCACTACGAAGAAGGCGTTCATGGCAAGGAAGAACACCACCAGCAGCAGACATATAACAGTTGTCATTAAAATCAGCTTCCTTGTTTTCGGCGCCGTCTGCAACGGCGCGCGGGTACAGACCCTCCTATTTTGCCGCATTTTGCAGCGGCATTCACCGTGAATCGGCTAGTTATACAGGGTTGTTTCTTAGCGCGACGGCGATGCCGAGGCCGCCGCAGCGGCCTCCAAGTCGGCCACAGCGGCGGCCGCTTCCTCGGAAGGCTGGCCGCTCAGATAGGCCTGCATGGAGTACTGGGTGATGTCGCTGCGGTTGATGATGCCCACCAGCTTGCCGTTGTCCACCACCGGCACCTTCTTCAGGTGGCTCTCCGCCAGCACGCGGCACACCTGCGGCAAATCGGCGTGCACGCTGACGTTGATGGAACGAGGGGCGCCAATTTCGCACACGTTGGCGCTCATCAGGTTCTGCAGCCGCTCGTCGTAGGTGCGGCCGTCACGGGCCGAGCTCATGATAAGCACGATGGGGTCGATGAACGAGCCTTGGCGTGGCGAAAGACGCTTCAGGATATCGCCATCGGAGATGAAACCCACCGCTTCCCCTTTATCGTTCACAATGGGGGCCGCAGAGATGTGCTTGGTAACGAACAATCGCATGGCATCTTCTACCGTGGCGGTGCGAGGCAGCGAGTACACATCAGTTTTCATGATGGACTCCAGCAGGGTGCGGTGGCTGCCGTCCGTATCGCGCTGGGCGTCCTCTCCCTTCCTATCGCGCACCAGCGCGATGGTGAGAATGAGGCCGACCAGACACAGGGCCGTGCACACGCCGAAGGCCACATTGATGCCATAAAGGGTGGCTGAGGCGGTATCCATGGTGCCGGTGAGGCTGTTGGTGATGATGGTGGACACCGAGATGATCACCGCAGTACCCAGCGATCCCGCCACCTGACGCAGCGTATTGTTCACCGAGGTACCGTGGTTCATGAGGTCGTTGGGCAGTGCGTTCATGCCCCAAGTGGTGATGGGCATGTTCACCAGCGCCGTCGAGAACATGCGCACCGTATAGAGCGCCGTCAGCCACATGATGGGGGTGCTTAAGGTAAGCACGGCGAAGCCTGCAGTGGTAAGGGTAAGCAGCCCCATGCCGATGATGGCCAGCTTACGGGGGCCCGAGCGGTCGAACCACTTGCCGGCCACCGGGTTCATGATGCCCATGAGGATGGCGCCGGGCATCAGCACCAGACCCGAAACCGTAGCGGATTGCCCCAGCAGCGTTTGCAGGTAGATGGGCATGAGGATGCCGGCCGCCAACAGCGCCCCCTGCACCAGCATGCCGATGATGGTGGCCACCAAGAAACGGCGGTTCTCCAGAACTCGCACCTGCAGCATGGGTTCTTCCAAATGGGTTTGGCGGATGAAGAACCACACCACGCCGGCGATGCCCAGCGCGATGGCCGCCGCCGTGAGCAGGGTGAGCCCCGCCGAACCCACTGCCGAGAAGCCGTACAGCATAAGGCCGAAACCCAGCGTGGACAGCACCAGCGAAAGCGGGTCGAGCTTTGCCGTGCCGTCCCCGGTGCCCAAGTGACGCTCCATGAAGAACAGCGATGCCAGCACGATGAGCGCCGAGAGCACCGTAATGGCCATGAACATGATGTGCCAGTCGAACTGGTCGATGACGAAGCCGGCAACGGTGGGGCCAATGGCGGGCGCGAAGGCGATGACCAGGCCGAAGATGCCCATGGCCGAACCGCGCTTGTCCACTGGGAAGGTGATCAGCAGCACCGTCATGGTCATGGGCATGAGGATGCCGGCGCCCGCCGCTTGGATAAGGCGGCCGGCTAGGATAACCGGGAAGCTGAGGGCCAAGCCACACATGGCCGAACCGGCGGCGAACAGCGACATGGAAACCACGAACAGGCCTTTGGTGGTAAAGCGGTCTTGCAGGTAGGCGGTAATGGGGATCATGATGGCGTTCACCAGGGTAAAGCCGGTGGTAAGCCACTGGGCCGTGGCTGCGTCCACTCCCATCTCCTCCATGATGGAGGGCAGGGCCGGGGTCACCACCGTCTGATTGAGCACCGTTACAAACGCCCCGAACACCAGAACGCCGATTACCATCCACTGCCGTCGCGCCAAATTCATTACTCTTCGCCTCTTTCCGCTTGCCCCAATGGCCCGAAAACGCACGTTTACCGGACGGCACAACCGCCTGCTAAGGATTATGCTGCTTGAAAGCAACGTTCTTACACTAGCGTTACCCAGCCATTAAGCAAGGGAATTTCCGCGAAGCAAACCGACTGTTTCATAACCGGGTGCGCCAAGCTTGGGGCGGCCCTCAGCCCAGCAGCTCCTCGTTCAGAACGCAGCCAAGGCCCGCCGGGTAATCGGGCGGGTTCAGCGTGACGCGAGAGCCAGAGAATTCATACGGGGGAATGGTGATGTCGGCTGGGAAAAACTGGGTGACCGACCCCACGTCGCCCGGCGTGCCCAGCCCCGGAAGCACCTCGAAGGCGGCCAGCACCCGGCGGGAAACGCCGGTGTCGTACATGCCACTCATCCACACCAACGCGCCAACACGCTGGGCAGCGATCGCGAACTCCAGGCTGGACTGAATGCCGCCGAACTTCCCCGGCTTCAAAGCAAACACCCGCAACTGCGGGAAGCGAAGGGCCAAATAACCGTCGGCCGCGCAGGTGACGGACTCGTCCAGGCACACGGGGCAGCCGATCTGCTGTTGCAACGCCGATAGCTGCCGGTACATCTCGGCCGGGTTTTCCTTCTGGCGATCAGCGAAGGCCAGGGGCTCTTCAATCCAAGCCACCGGCAACGCGCACAGGGCCAAAAGCTCGCCCATGTCGGCGGCCGAAAAGCTCTGGTTGGCGTCGAGAGTAACCATGAGCTGGGGAAACTGTGCGTGCACCGCCTGCACCACCGTCAGCGCACCGCTGCGCGGCGCTACCTTCAGCTTCACCCGCTTGCAGCCTTCCTCCACCAGAAGGCGCACCTTCAACAATGTGTCTTCCACCGAAGAAATACCCAGCACCGCGCCGGCCCCCACATAAGCGCTCGGGTAGTCGGTAAGGGCCCCGGCAACGCGGGGGATGCGCAGCACCGTCCCCTCGTGGCCCGGCTGCAAGTTAGCCCGGCTCGGCAACGACGCGCCGGCCGCTCCCAGCCGCTGGTGCTCCGCCTTCATGGCAGCCCAAAGCGGCGTGCCGGTAATTTTGCCCTGCAAGTCCCACAGGGCCTCCTCCACCGCGGCGCAGGCCATAGGGGCGCCGGCCGCCGCCGGCACCGTGGCGCACCAGCGGCTAAATTCGCGAGGATGCACCATAACCTCAGAGGTGACCATGGGGGCCAGCACTTCGCGGATGATTCGCTGGTCGTGGGAGATAATCTCGGGCAGATACCACGGAGTGGAAAACGCGTTGCACTCTCCCAGACCAACACGACCCTGATGGTCCTCAACCTCCACCAGAAGCAAATCGCGGTACTTCAGCACCCCTTTGGCAGTGCGGAAAGGATGCTTGAAGGGAATGCGCACCGAGCGCAGCCGCACGTCTTTGACCTGCAACCGCGATTGCCATAACTGGCCTGCGGCCCTTCGGTCTATTTTGCCGATTCCTTGGCGCGGCAGCTGGTCCACCGCCGCAATGTACTGGGGCATGGCCACTCGCGAAAGCACCGAAGCCAACTTGGAACGCATCTCCCACGGGGTGGGCAGCTGCCGCCCCGCCTGGGCTTCCACCAATGCCACCGGACGCCGGCCCCACTTTTCATCACGGATGCCGAACACGTGGGCCTCTGCCACTCCCGGCAGGCCCTGCAAAGCCCGGGCCACCTCGGCAGGATAGATGTTCTCGCCGCCGGAAACGAACATGTCCACCGTGCGCTCCCGCACGTGGATTTTCTGGCCGCGCAGAGCCGCCACGTCACCGGTGAGGAAAAACCCGTCCACCGTACGGGGAGCGCGGGCGTTCATGTAGCCGTCGAACACTCCCGGCCCCTGCACCGCTAGCGCCCCAAAGCCCATAGGGTCGGGGTCTACGATACGGGCCACATAGCCCTGAAGCAGCTGCAGGTTGCCATCAAAACCGGAGCGTACCCGACTGGCTGCCATCAAGCTGGAAGTTTCCGTCATGCCGTAGCTGGCGTACAGCGCAATGCCCCGCTGACAGGCCCGCTGCAGTGTGGCTTGATTAGGGGCCGCACCACCCAACAAAATGCACTGGTAGCGAGAGAGCGCGTCTTCCTTGTCAGCATCCAGCAGGTCTTGCAACATCTTGTCCACCACCGAAACGTGGCTGATGCGGCACTGGCGCACATCTCGCAGCACCTGGGCGGGGTCGAACTTCTGGTAAACCACCAGCGGCGTACCGGCGCATATGCTGCGCACCAGCACCTGGAACCCCCCGATGTGGAAAAACGGCAGCACCGCCTGCCATTGGGATCCACGGCCGAAATCTAACGCCTGGTTGGCAGCGTGGGCTGCCGTCTCCAGCATGCGCCAGGTTAAGGGCACCGCCTTCGGGCGCCCCGTGGTGCCAGAGGTAAACATGATGATGGCCCGGGCGTCTTTGTCGAACAGGTGAGCCGCACGCTCGGCAAAGTGGATGGCGTCGTCGTGCACGTCTTGCTTCTCGCCCATAATGGAGCGGTGGCTCAGCTGGTAATTGCCGGTAGCCAGCGCCTTTTCCGCGAACGATAGCATCTGCGCCGCCCGCTTGCCGTCCACCGTGGCGGTCACCCGAATCCCCAGCGTGCCCAACTCGTGCACGCGGGCCTTTTTCTCCAACGGGGTGAGTCGCTGATTGATGCAGGCCAGCGTGAAACCGCCGTAAGCGGCCGCCAGCGCCAAGCACACGAAAGCCGGGCCGTTGGGCAAATCAACCGCCACCGCATCGCCCGGCTGCACCCCTTTTTCCTGCAAATGGAACGCAAGAAAGGCCGAGAGCATCCGCACCCGGCGGTAGGAGAAAATCTCCTTGTGTCGGGAGGCGTCCACGAAGGTGAGAAAATCCTTCGCCGGGGCTATGCGTGCGGTGCGCTCGAAAAGCTCAATCATAGGCTAGCAGGCAGGATATCAGGGGAATTTCGGGAACTGGGTGAAGTCGGGCACCCGCTTCTCCTTGAAGGCGTCGCGCCCTTCCTTTGCCTCGTCGGAGGTGTAGTAGAGCAGCGTGGCGTCGCCCCCCAGCTGCGCGATGCCGGCCAGACCATCGGTGGCGGCGTTAAAGGAGGCCTTCATCAGCCGCAGCGCCGTGGGGGAAAGGGCCAGCATCTCATCGGCCCAGCTGCAGCACTCTTCTTCCAGCTGCTCGAAGGGCACCACTTTGTTCACCAGGCCCATTTCCAGCGCCTCGGCGGCACTGTATTGGCGGCACAGGTACCAGATTTCCCGCGCCTTCTTCTGGCCCACGATGGCGGCCAGATACCCGGCGCCGTAACCGGCGTCGAACGAGCCCACCCGCGGCCCGGTTTGGCCGAACTTGGCGGTTTCGGCGGCGATGGACAGGTCGCACAGGATGTGCAGTACATGGCCCCCACCGATGGCATAGCCGTTCACCATGGCGATAACCGGCTTAGGCACGATGCGAATGAGCCGCTGCAGGTCCAGCACATTCAGGCGCGGAATGTTGTCCTCGCCCACATAACCGCCGTTGCCGCGGATTTTCTGGTCGCCACCAGAGCAGAACGCCTCGTCCTCGTAGCGGCCACCGTGGTTTTTGCCGGTGAGGATGATGACGCCGATGGAGGCATCGTCGCGCGCCACGGTGAAAGCGTCGTACAACTCGTTCACCGTGAGGGGGGTGAAGGCGTTGCGGCGCTCGGGGCGATTGATGGTTATCTTCGCAATGCCGTTAGAGGTTTCGTAAATTATCTCGCGGTAGGCCTTGCCCACCTGCCATACACGTTCGGACATGGGTCTCCAATTCCCTAGGGAAATAACAATATGCTGCGTTGAGAGTGGGTTTAAGCTACGAAATAAGCGCATCTATCATATTAGCGCGGAACGGGCCCCTACGTGGGAAAAACCCAAGAGAAATATCGCAAAAACAGCGAGCGGAAGCGGGCAGCAGCCGAAGCGAAACCAGCACGATGGTTACGGCAAAGTTGGCACAACGGACGAAAGGGGCCCAATAATGCGACCTCCGCAATACGGCACTGTGTAGAAGTGACAAGTGTGACGTATATGACACTATGTCTGAGGACGGCCGCCTTACGCTCTTCCCATGGGAGAGACGAAGGTGAAAATAGGCGACCAAATACGACGGCTGAGAATACAGTCGGGGCTCACCCAGCAGCAACTGGCGCACATGGTGGGTCTAAGCCGCGAACAGGTGAACCGACTGGAAAACGGCATGGGAAACCCGGGCCTCAGCCAGTTGGACAAAGTGCTGGGCGGGCTGGGGTGCCCCGTCGAAAAGCTGTTCGATGAACGCAGCTGGTACGAGATGGGCCTCACGGCCGTACCCCCCGACGATTACCCCCGCGAGCAATTCCGCATAAACTACCGCGTAATGTAGCAGTGAGACAAAGGGACAACCCTAATGTCTCATTCCTAACATCTCCTTCGCGGCATGACAGGGGAACGGGGGGATAATGCCGCAGCTGGCGCATAAGCCATCAGAATGAGGCATTAGGGTTGTCCCTTTGTCTCACTTTGTCTCACTTTGTCTCACTTTGTCTCAGCGGAGGCTAGATGGTCACGATTCCAAGCGCCAGCAGCAGCACTGCCACCACGCCTACTACCAGAAAGAAGGCAAAACCGGCTTTGTCGGCGAAGGCGGGCAGGGGCACGCGGCCGCGCTTATGCCGCTGCCACAGGTACAGGGGCAGCCCCACCAGGTACAGGGCGAACATGAGCGCCAGGCCGTTGTTGCCGGCGGCGAAACCCAGAAACAGGCTGTAAATCACCCCCAGCACCGCCACGGTGCGCCACAGGATGATGGGCCCGCCCAGATGCTCGGCGAACAGCGCCTTCTCTCGCAAAGTGACCACGGCGAAAAACGCCGCCGAGAGCAAGTAGGGCACCAAAATCATGGCGGCGCAAATGACGTAGAAGAACTGATATGCCTCGCCTGTAAGCACCCAGAAGCACAGGCACACCTGTACCACGGCGGTGGTGGCCAAAATGGTAACCACCGGCGCCCCCCGCTTGTTGGTGCGCGAAAACTCTGGCGGGAAGATGCCCTGCAGCGCTGCCGAATACGGCGCCTCGGTGGCCAGGATGGTGTAGCCCAGCATGGCTCCCACCAGCGACAGCGACACCGCGAAGTTGATGAAGCCGGCGCCCCACGGCCCCACCACCGCCTCCATCACGTAAGCCAGGCTGGGGTTTTGCAGGTTCGCCAAATCGGAAAGCGGCATGATGCCCATGGACAGCATGGAAACCGCCAGGTAGATGGCCATTACACCGCAAAATGCGATGAGGGTGGCCTTGCCCACGTCCGACTGGCGCTTGGCGCGGCCGGAAACCGCCACCGCGCCCTCGATGCCCACGAACACCCACATGGTAAGCATGAGGGCCGACTTGATTTGATCGAAGAAGGCCAGGTTGGGGTCGGCACCGGTGTTGAAGTTCTGCCAGAACAGATCGGGGCTGAACTTCCCCAGCAAAATGATGAGGATGATGGAAAACAGGATGGGCACGATCTTCGATACGGTGATTACGGCATTCACCAGGGAAATTTCCCCGATGCCGCGGGCGGCCAGCGCTGCGTAGCCCCACACCAGCACCGTGGCCCCCGCCAAGCACCACAGGTTGTCCCCCTCCCCCAGGATGGGGAAGAAAAACGCCAACGACTCGAACAACAGCGCACAGAAGGTTACCGTGGTGAGCAGCGAGGCCCACCAGTAACCCCAGGCGCTGGCGAAGCCCAGAAACTCGCCGAAGCCTTTGCGGGCGTACACAAAGATGCCGCCGGTGATGTGGGGCTTCAGCCTTGACAGCGCAAAGAAGGTGAGCACCAGGCACAGCACCCCCACGCCGGAAATGCCCCAAGCGGTGGCGATGGCGGCGCCGCTGGCCCCGCCGGCCGCCTGGTCGCCCGACATGGTGAACACGCCGGCTCCCACGATGAGGGTAATGACCGTGGTGGACAGACGAAACAGCCCCATGCCCTGGGGGTTCTCTTTGCCGAACAACTGCGCCCCCACCGGCACGGGCGGCCTGTCGATGGCCGGGGGCGCAGAAGCCTTGGCGGTGGGCTTGGAGTTGGGTGATGCCGTTTTCTTGAAGCTTCGCTTTTTGTTGAAGGTTCCCATCAGCTGACCTTTCCCGGCGCAGACAAATCGCGCTTATGGGATTCGCATTTTCTCCATGATAGTGCCGATGGGGTCTGGAGGGATTTTCGGCCCGAAGCTGTTAGCCGAATGATGAACAGCGGGGGCTTTGGACTACAATAGCCCAACAAACGCAACCCCTCATATACAGGAGGCTTTCATGAAGTGCGTCATCTCGGTTCTGGGCAAAGACCGCAGCGGCATCGTGGCGGCCGTGGCCACTACCCTGGCCCAATGCAACGCCAACATCGACGACATCTCCCAAACCATCCTGGGCGACGACGAGATTTTCTCCATGACCATGCTGGTTACGCTGGACCCTGAAACCGCCGACTTCAACGAAGTGCAGCAGCAGCTGGAACAATGCGGGCAGGCGCTGGGGGTGCAAGTGATCATCCAGCGGGAGGACGTGTTCCAGTTCATGTACAAAATCTAGCGGCGGGCCCCTGCCATGACCAGGATTTACTCCTACACCCAGGCCATCGACGCCGACATTGTGGACGCGTTCTGCCTGCTGCAAAAGGGCTTCACCGACCAATTCGTCTACTACCGCAAAGAGGCGCCGGTGCGTTTCATGGGGTTGGGCCGTTGCGTGGCGCTGCCCACCCTCGATGAGGCGGAAATCACTTTGGAAGGGCCCGTTCACGCCCAGCCGGTGTTCTTCTCGTTCAACCGCTTCGACGGCGCCAACCCCGCGCTGGCCGACGAGCTGTTCTCATCGTTCCCGCGGCTTAGGCTGATGCTGCCGGAAGTGGTGCTAATCGAGAACGAACGCGGGACGTTTCTGCAGGTGAACTCGCTGGGGCCGGTGTACGCCGGCCGCGTGCAGCGTTTCTCCCGCGACTGCGAGCGAGCCCCCGAGCGCAGCGCCGCCCCCATCCCGTACCAGTTGGAAATGGACTCCCGCGAGCAATGGCAAGAGGCCATGGCGCAGGCGGGCGAGGCTCTGAGCGAAGGGCGCGTGCGGAAGGTGGTGCTGTCGCGGCGGCTGCGGCTGCAAGCGGGCCATCCCTTCTCGTCGAAAGACGTGCTGGTGAACCTCATCGACGGCGACGCGGTGGGCACAGTGCTGCTATACCGCTACGCCGACGTGTTCTTCTGCGGTTGCACCCCCGAGCTTTTGGTGCGCAAGAACGACTGCACGGTGGAATCAATGTGCCTGGCGGGCACCTGTCCTGCCGGCGCGGACGGCGAAGAGAGTGCAGTACTGGCCCGCCAGCTGATGGCCGACCGCAAGAATCGCGAAGAGCACCAGTTCGTGGTGGACTTCATACGCACCGTGTTCGAGCGCACCTGCTACAACGTGGAGATTCCCGCCGAGCCGCGCATCATGCGGCTGGCCCACGTGCAGCACCTGTTCACGCCGGTGAAGGCCCAGGTGCTTGAAGGGGTGAGCCTGTGGCAGCTGGCGGAAGATTTGCACCCCACCCCCGCCACCGCCGGCGCGCCGGTGGGCGAGGCCACCATGCTCATCCGCCGCATTGAGCCCTACAACCGCGGTTTTTACGCCGGCGCTTGCGGCTATGTGGACGGCGCGGGCGATGGCGAGTTTTCCGTGGCGCTGCGCACCGGCGTGTTCGACGGCGAAATGGGGTATGTGTACGGCGGCTGCGGCATCGTGGAGGAAAGCGACGCCCAGGCGGAATACGAGGAAATCAACCTGAAACTGCGCACCATCCTTTCGGCTTTCGGATGATGACGTTGCCGGATTGAGCCGCAACCCCTCCCCGACCCGTTTTGGGGAACCAAGAAGATAGGACGCACCGTATGGCTGCTACGCACGCGCAAACTACCGCCCTGTACTTGGGGGCGTTTTTCGATGAGCTGATGAAGTGGGGGGTGCACGATGTGGTGGTGAGCCCCGGCTCCCGCTCCACCGGCCTTGCCATGACCGCGCTGGAGCTGGCCGCCCGCCGCTCCTCGCAGCTGCGGGTGCTGGTGGATGTGGACGAGCGCGGCGCGGCGTTTCTGGCGCTGGGGATGGCGAAGGCACACGGCCGGCCGGTGGCGGCGGTGTGCACCTCCGGCACAGCGGTGGCCAACTATCTGCCGGCGGTGGTGGAGGCGGAAACCTCCCGCGTGCCATTGCTGCTGCTCACCGGCGACCGCCCGCTGCGGCTGCAGCAGCTGGGGGCGCCCCAAACCACCGATCAACTGAAGATCTTTGGCCACCATGTGCGCCAGTTCCGCCAAATGCCCGAGCCCTCGGCCCAGCCGCAGCTGCTGGCCTTTGCACGCCAAGCAGCCCGCGAGGCGGTACTGGCGGCGGTGGGGCCGCAAGGGCGCCAAGGGGCAACCGGGCCCGCGGCGCAGGCGGACCCCTTCGCCTTGCCCGCCCATGACGGCAACTTCCCCGTAGCGGCCCAGGGCTGCAGCGGCGGGGCCGGCCCGGTGCACCTGAACTTTCCTCTGGAAGAACCGCTGAAGCCGGACTTCTCGGTGCTAGATTTGAGCGACGATGCCAGCGATACGCGCGAGACCCGGGCGCCGCTGGTGCCCGTGACCAGCCAGCTCACCCCCGCCGCCGCGCAACAGCTGCAACAGCTAATTGCCGGCAACCGCACGGTGGTGTTCGCCGGCGAAGGCAGCTGCGACACCTTGCAGCAAGCCAACGACCTGACCCAATGGGCCCAAAAGTGGCAGCTGCCGCTTTTGGCCGACCCCCTGTCGGGGCTGCGAAGCCAGGTGGCCGATGCCGTGATCGACAACTACGACAACCTGTTCCCCCTGCCCGACGAGCTGAAGCCTCAACTGGTAATTCGCTTCGGCCGTTGGCCCGTTTCCAAGGGGGCTTCGCTTTCGGTGCCCGGCTGGGAAGACGGCCGGCCGCTGCAGCTTGTGGTGGATGAGCAGCAAACCCGCGACTTCAACTCCGCCACCGACTTCTTCGCCGCCCTTGCGCCGCAGGATTTCATCGCCTCCTTCCAGCCCCCGGCCGCCACCAATGATCAACAGCGGTTTTTCCGCACGTGGGTTGAAGCCAACAACGCCCAACGGGAAGCCGTAGCGGCCGCCTCCAGCGCCAAGGCCGAAGAGGGCGCGGTGCACGAGGGAGCGCTCGCCCGCGAGCTGCTGGCCCTCATCCCCGCCTACAGCTGCCTGTTCAGCGCCAACTCCATGGCCATCCGCTGCCTGGACACCTTCTGCACGAAAACGGACAAACCGCTGGCGCTGCTGGCCAACCGCGGCCAAAACGGCATCGACGGCACGCTATCCTCCGCCATCGGCGCCGCCATCGCGTTCGGGCAAGCCACTTTCTTCACTGGCGACCTTACCTTGCTGCACGATGTGAACGCTTTGGCGCTGCAGCGGGAACTGCTGGCCATGGAGCGGCCGCCCAGCCTGGCAGTGGTGCTGATGAACAACAACGGTGGCGCCATCTTCGACATGCTGCCGCAGCGCTCGAACGAGCCCTACTTCCAGCGGCTGTTCCTCACTCCCCAGGATGTGGATTTCCAGGCGGCGGCCGCGGCCTTCGCCGTACCGGCAGTGCGGGCGCGCAGCCTGGAGCAGTTCCGCAGCGCTTACCTCGAAGCGCTGGAGCGGCCCGGCATTAGCCTGATCGAAGTGCCCACCGCGCTGCGGGACGTGCGGAGGCGTTATGCCCCCTACCAGGGGAAATAGCTCATGGACGCGGCGCCTCTGCTGCTGATTCACGGCTTTGCCCAAACCGCCGATTCCTGGGAAGAGGTGGCCCGCCTGAAGGGTTGGCCCTTTTTCCGCGTGCCCCTGTTCGGCTTTGAAGGGGCGCTGGAGGCGCTGCCGAATGCATCGGGAGAACCCTTTGCCATCGCGGTAGACGTTCCCGGCAATGCCCAGCGCGTCGCCGCCGCCAGCCGAGGGCCCCTCAAATCGGCAACGGCGCCGGACGCAACCCCGCAGCTGAACCCTGCCCATTTCCAGCTGGACGCGGCTGCCACCCAGCTGCGGGCGCTGGCCCGCGCGCTGGAGAAGGCGGCCGGGAGCGCCCCTGTGACCGTGGGCTATTCCCAAGGAGGCCGGCTGCTGCTGCACGCCCTGGCCACCCAACAGCCGGCCGCAGGCGATCAACTGCCCCTTTCCGCCTGCGTGCTGGAAAGCGCCGGGCTGGGACCTGGAACCGACGAGCAACGAGCCGCCTTCGCCCAGCGCAGCCAGCAGTGGGCTGCCCGCGCCCGCACTCAGGGGACAGAGCTTTTCATGGACTGGTGGGCAGGGCTTCCCCTCTTCGCCAGCCAACGGCAACTGCCTCCCGAACGCCAACAGCTGCTGAGGAAAGGGCGCCTGTCCCATACGCCGGAAGAGCTGGCGTTTTCCCTTGAGGGTATGGGGCAGCACCGGCAAGCAGCCAAAGCCGAAACACTTGCGGCTCTGGAACAACTCATGGAGGGTAGCGGCGTTCCCGTGACCTACATCGCCGGAGCGCTCGACGAGAAATACTCCTCCATCGGCCGCAATCTGGCGCAGCGCTTCGCCGACCAGCCGCTGTTTTCCCTGCGCAGCATCCCCGGCGCCGGCCACAACACCCACTTCGAGCAACCCGCCCGTTTCGCCGACGCGTGTCAAAAGTGAACGTCCCCCTGACACGCGGCAACAATTGCTCGACAGGCGCCGCAAGCCCAAGGGGGCATCTCTCGCTCGGAACTACCATCAAGGGCAACTGCCCGCCCCGGCCGCAGCCCTGTGCCTGCGCGCCCTCACGTTAGGAGCCCCCATGCTCACCATCGGTTGCCATCTTTCCCGCCGCAAAGGCTTTTTGGAAATGGCGGAAGAAGCCGTTTCGGTAAAGGCCAACACCTTCCAGTATTTCACCCGCAATCCCCGCGGAGGCGCCCAAGCACAAGAAAGCGAGAAAGACCTGGCCGCCTACCAGGCCTTTGCGACCCAGCACGGCATAACCACTGCCCTGGCTTACGCCCCCTATTCGGCCGACCCTGCCACCGATCGCCAGAATACCCGCGACTTCGCCATCCTGGTGTACGCCGAAGACTTGGCGCGGTTGGAGCAACTGCCGGGCCACAACTACCTCATTCGCCCCGGCAGCGCTCTGGAAGAAACGCCCGATGCGGCCATGGCCCAGTGCGCCGCCGCCTTGAACGAGGTGATTACACCGCAGCAATCCACCCGCGTGCTGCTGGACACCATGGCCGGCGAGGGCACGCAAATTGGCCGCAGCTTCCAGCAGCTGGCCCAGATTATCGGCCAGGTGAAGCACCCCGACCACATGGGAGTGTGCCTGGATACCGCCGCGGTTTGGGCTGAAGGTTACGACATTGCGGGGCACCTGGACGATGTGCTGCAGCAGTTCGACAAGGCGCTAGGGCTGGACAAGCTGCTGGCGGTGCACCTGAACGACAGCAAGTACCCCTGCGGCTCCCACGTGGACCGGCATGCCCGCATTGGCGAAGGCACCATCGGCTTTAATGCCCTGGCGGCGCTGATGAACCACCCCAAGCTGGCCGGCGTGCCCTTCTACCTGGAAGAGCCCGACTCCACCTTGGTAATTTACGAGCACGACATCACTCGCTTCCAAGCGGCTTATACGGGCAAGTAGCCGCAGCACGCTAGGGGTCACCGCCACCCTGCTTTCATGACAGGGGACGGGGATAGCGTCATATGACAGGGGCCGCCCCTCTCGTATGACGCTATCCCCGGCCCCTGTCATGCCCAAGTCGCCCCATTCCACGCCATTCGCCCTTCGTAGGGCAGAGATTCTATCTCTGCCTAAGGTGCCAACCATGGCCGCGCCCTCGGCAGACATAGAATGTCTGCCCTACGAAATATCCTCAAGCGGCTGACCCGCCACCCGAAGCGGTGCGGGCTGGCAGCCCAAGTGCTTTATACTGGCTCGAAACCTAAAACCCGAAAGGACCAGCATGCGCTTTATCTCCTGGAACGTAAACGGCCTGCGCGCCGTTCTGAAGAAAAACTTTTACGAGGTGTTCGAGGCCTTCGATGCTGACATCTTCGCCATCCAGGAAACAAAGTGCAGCCCCGACCAGGTAGAACTGGCGCTGCCCGGCTACCACCAGTTTTGGTCCAGCGCCGAGAAGAAGGGCTATTCCGGCACGGCGGTGTTCACGCGCGAAGAGCCGCTGCGGGAACTGCACGGGCTGGGCATCGATTACCTGGACCACGAGGGGCGCATCGTGGCGCTGGAGTTCCCCCAGTTCTGGTTTGTGGACGTGTACACCCCCAACTCCCAAAACGAGCTGGCGCGCATCGATTTCCGCATGCAGTGGGACGACGCCTTCCGTGAGTTCTGCAAGGGGCTTGAAGAGGGCATTCTACCCAGCGGCGAAGCCAGCACCCCCAAGCCGGTGGTGATGTGCGGCGATTTCAACGTGGCCCACAACGAAATCGACCTGAAGAACGCCGCCGCCAACCGCGGCGCCTCCGGCTTTTCGGACGAAGAGCGAGGCAAGCTGACGGAGCTGATCGACGCCGGCTTCACCGACACTTTCCGTCATCTGCACCCCGCCCAGGCGGGCATCTACACCTGGTGGAGCTACCGGTTCCGCGCCCGCAGCACTAATGCCGGATGGCGCATCGACTACTTCTTGGTCAGCAACCAGCTGGCGCCGGCCATCGAAGCCGCCAGCATCTACGACGACGTGGAAGGCAGCGACCACTGCCCCGTGGGCCTGGACCTGAACATATAAAAAGGGCGAAGCTGCACTCCGCCCCGTAAAGCCCCAAAACGGCCGCCAGCTTTAAGGCCGACAGCAACCGATTCCGGTTGTTAGACCGGCCGGAAGATAAGACTCATCACTTCCGCTTTTACGGCGGGGTCGCTCTCGAACAGGCCGCGCACCACGCTGGTGGTGGTTTTGCTGCCGGGCTTCTTCACGCCGCGCATAGACATGCACATGTGCTCTGCCTCCATCACCACCGCCACGCCGCGGGGGTTCAGCTGCTCCATCAGGGTGTCGGCCACTTGCGCCGTAAGCCGCTCTTGCACCTGCGGCCGCTTGGCGAACACATCCACCAGCCGCGCCAACTTGGAAATGCCGCACAGGCGCCCCTCCTCGGAAGGAAGGTAGGCCACGTGGGCCGTACCGAAAAACGGCACCAGATGATGTTCGCACATAGAATAAAAGGGGATGTCGCGCACCAGCACGATGCCGTCGTGGTGCTCGTCAAAAGTAACCTGGAAATGCTTGGCGGGATTTTCCTCCAGCCCCGCGAACACCTCGTTGTACATGCGGGCCACCCGCGCCGGCGTGTCCAGCAGCCCTTCGCGGTTGGGGTCCTCCCCCACCCCTTCCAGAATCAGCCGAACGCCCTCTTCTATTTTTGCGTTATCCATATACGAACTCCTTGAGCAAACTATCGAACCCACAAATCCTACCATAGCCCCATTGCGTCAATCTGGCCAAAAACCCCAACATTGTCAGAGCAAAACCGCCTCAAAACTCCCGATTTCGCCATCGTCGCAGGACAAAACGGCGCAAAGCGGCCGAGAAACGCCCCTGGAGTCGCCCGCAGGGCACCAACGGCTCTGACAAAAGCGCAGTTTTGGCCAGAAACAGGCGCCAGGCCGGCTACTTGTGATAGGGCTCATGGCGACTTATCTTGAAGGCGCGGTAGATCTGCTCCACCAGCACCACGCGAGCCAAGTTGTGGGGCAGCGTGATGGAGCCGAACGAAAGGGTTTCCTTGGCGCGCGCTCGAACTTCGGGGGAAACCCCGCAGCTGCCGCCGATGATGAAGGCAATGCTGCTCTCCCCCTGCAGCGCCAACTGGTCCAGCCGCTGCGCCAGCCCCTCACTGGAGCGTTGCTTACCGTCGATGGCCAGCAAAATGGCATGGCAGCGCTCAGGCACGGCGGCGCAAATGGCCTGCCCCTCTCGCCGTATTGCCGCCTCTTCGCCGCCGGCCTTTGCGGGGTCCACATCGGCCACCTCGCGAATGTCCAGCCGGCAAAAAGCCCCCAGGCGCTTGGCGTACTCCGCCACCGCTTGGGCCCAAAACTTCTCTTTCAGCTTGCCCACGCAAACAATGGTTATGTTCATGGATGTCTCCCGAAATGGCTTTTGGCCATAAAAGAAGCCGGGCCGCCAGCCAAAACGCACCCGGCTTAAACTGAAACCGATGCTGCCCGGTAAGGCGGGGCACCGACTGCTTGGATTATAGCGCCGGCGCAGGCCCGCCGTCAGCAACCGTCACAAACTATTTATCGTAGTCGGTGCCCAGCACCACCAGCAGATCACCGTCGAACAGGTACTTTGAGTTGTTCTTCTCCACTACGCCTACGCCCAGCTCGTCCACGATGTCCTGCGCGTCCTGCTTGCGGTCGTCGTCGTTGTACACCACCACGGTCTCATCGTAATCGGTGCTGTTAGCGTTGCCGGTGTTCACCTGGAAGCCCAGGTCGCTGATCACCGCATCGGCCTTGCCGGCCAGGCCCGCGACGGTGGTGCCGTTGCGCACCGCCACCTTGCCGCTGTGGTTGCGCTTGCGGGCGTTGGCGGCATTTTCCTCCTGGGCCTCATCGCCCATAGCACCGCCGCCGGCGTTCGCAATCACAATACCCGTGGCCTCATCTACCTGATCCTCCGCTGTGGGCGGCAGGCCCTGATCGATGCGCTCCATCATCTCTTCCCACTGATGACGCTGCAAAAGCTCCCACCAAACGCCGTTGGAGTAGTCGGAAACGGTGGGGCAGATGGCGGTGTAGAAATCCGTCTCCATGTTCATGCCGCGCATCGACTGGGCCAGCGCCAGAATGTCTTGCACCGACATATCGGTGGTGACGTACTGGGACAGCGCCTCGATGCTGGCCATCATGGTGGGCAGATCGGCGGACAGCACCTTCTTGGCAATCGCGCCGATAACCATGCGCTGGTTGGCCGCGCGCAGGGCGTCGCCCACTCCCAGGCCGTCGTAGGTGTGGCGCGAGCGGCACAGGCTGAGCGCCTGCACGCCGTTCAGGGTTTGCAAGCCCGGCTCCAGCGCGGCGTCCACGTGGCTGTCGTTAATGGCGATGGGCACGTTCACCTCAATGCCGCCCAGGGCGTCCACGATCTTCTCAAAGCCGTCGAAGTCAATTTCGGCGAAGTGGGCGATGGGCACTCCGGCCAGCTCGGAAACCGTTTTGATGGCCAGCTCGGTACCGCCGAATACATGGGCGGCGTTGATTTTCTGCAGGCCATAGCCTTCCAGATTCACCTGAGTGTCGCGCATGATGGACACGCACGTTACCTTCTTCTGCGGCGGATCGACCCGCAAAAGCATCATGGTGTCGGTGCGGAAGGAATCGCCGAAGTCACCCGATTGCTGACGCGCCTCCGAGCCATCAGTGCCCATGAGCAACATGTAGAAGGGCTCGCCGGCGGCCACGTTGTCAAGCGTGGCCAAGGTATCGGCGGAAACGCTGCCGCTCATGTTGGACTGAATCTTGTTGATGTAGGCAAACGCGAAACCGATGCCCACCACGGCCACCACCAGCACGGCCGCCAGAACGCCGAGGGCAATCTTCTTCGCCTTGCCCCGCTTGCGCTTGCTGGCCGGCATCGCCTGGTTTTCCAACACCGCGTTGGAAACATGACCGCCGCTTTGGCCCATCACCGGAAGCGCCTGACCGCGGCTGGCGGAAGAGGCGCGGCCCTGAGAGGCGTTCGCCCGAGGATTGTTACGGCCCGCCGCCGCATTGGCCCGCGGGTTGTTGGCACCCGCAGCAGCCCCCGAAGAGTGGGCTGTGTGGCGTCCGTGAGATTGCGCCCGCGGATTGCCGGCCTCGGGGCGCCGGTTGCGCGGGTTGTTGTTTCCTGAAGTATTCATAGGGGGTAGTTTCCCTTACCAACTTGGCATTGGCAACAGAAGAGCAACGTTCTTAAGCAAAAAGTCACGACTTGCGACCGCTCACTCCATAACTTCTCCCTATTTCCCCATTCCCAGACCGCGCGCCGCACATTTCCCACGGGCATCAGGGGCTACAGCCCCAAGCGGGTTTGCATCACGTGGTTGGCTTGCAGCTCTTCGGCATCGTTCAGCGGGGCCAGCGGCGCGGCCGGGGTACCGGTGCGCTGGGCGCGGCGCTCAAGAGCGCGGGACAGCAGCCAGTCGGCCACTTCCGGGTTCTTGGACAGCAGCGGCCCATGGGAATACGTGCCCACCACGTTGCGGTAACGCACGCCGTCGGCCTGGTCTTGCTCGTTGTTGCCAGCGCCGGTTTGGGAAATCACCTTGCCGAAGGGCGGCACTCCTTCGCCCAGATACGTGTGGCCGGCGTGGTTCTCGTAGCCCACCACCGGGGTTTGGGCCAGGGGGCTTTCCAGCACCAGGTTGTCCACCAAGCGATCGGCCGAAGTGCCGGGGCGGCGCGTTTCCAAATCCACGATGGAAAGGCCCTCCACCAGCTCGTCGCCCCACAGCCAGCGATGGCCCAGGATTTGGTAACCGCCGCAAATGGCCAGCAGCGGGCCGTCGGCCTCCACGTAGGCAGCCAGGTTGTCGCGCATGGCCAGCAGCTCTTCGCTGGCCAGCTTCTGCTCGCGGTCGGGGCCGCCGCCCATGAACACCAGGTCTACATCGGCCAAATCGACAGACTGGCCGTGCTCAACCCGCCGCACTTCAGAGGGAACGCCGCGCCATGCCAGCCGCTGCTGCAAAATGCGCACGTTGCCGCCATCGCCGTAAAGGTTCAGCAGATCGGGGAACAGGTGCGCAATCACCACCGGGGGTTGGGCGGCGTCGGCTTGCTGCGGGGCGGCGTCGGTCGAAGCGGCGCTCGCGGCCGCCCCCGCCTCGCCGTCTGCAGAACCGGCAGCTGTGCTTGCAGCCGCAGGGGCGCCCGGCGCATCAGCCGCGCCCCCTTCTACACCAGCCGCAGCCTTCGCCCCCGCCGCCTCTTGCGCCGCCATCGCGTCAAGCGCCTGGTGCACCACCGGCAGCGCCGTGTAGTTGGCAATGGCGTACATCCCGGCATCAGCCGGCAATTGGCCATCGGCGCTCACCTGGGAAAACACCTCTTCGATGCCCTCCACCAGCTGCGCGCGCAAGCCAGCATACTTCAGCCGCACCTGCAAGTCGTTCTTGCGGGAACCGCCGGCGAACACCGCCGTGCCCGGCTGGCCCGCCAGCTCCTCGAAGTCGATGTCCCAAATCCACGAGATGTCACGACCATCCACAATCTGGTCGTTGATGAAAAACGCCACCGCCTTCGGCCCGGCGTCCTGGGTGATTATCTTCAGATTCTGGTTGAAGCCAGTTGGGTTCTTCGCCAGGTTAAGCAGCACCGGGCGCCCCTGCAGCTGGTAGGACTGCAATCGCCCGTTGCCGGGATTGAATTGGCTGATGGCCTGCTGCAGCCGCCCGGTTTTCACCCCCGCCTGGGAGAGCAGGGCGAAAATGGCCAGGTAGTTGTACACCAGATAAGGCGTGCCGGCGGCGGCGCTCAGCGGCATGCAGCAGCCGCGGGCCTCGTCGCACGCCTCGAACGATACCCCCTTGGCGGAGAACTCCACCGCGCGGGCCTGGCAGGCAAGCTGCGGCCGCGAGAACCCGCACTGCGGGCAAAAGTAGTCTCCCAGCTGGCCGTACTGCCGGTAGCGGTACTGCACCATCGCGCCGCAGTGCTGGCACATCTGGGCATCGGCCACCGTGTTCTGGGCCAGCCCCATGCTGCCCTGCACCCCGTAGGCCACGGAGCGGTTGGGGGCTTCGGCGGCAATGCGGGCGCACAGGGGATCGTCGCCGTTGTACACCAGCACCGTTTCCGGCGAAGACGCCAGAGCGCCGATGATGGAATCCTGGATGCGTCTTATCTCGCCGCAGCGGTCTAGCTGGTCGCGGAACAGGTTCAGCAGCAGCACGTAGCGGGCGCGGGTTTGGGGCAGCATCTCCGCCAGCCACAGCTCGTCGCACTCGAACACGCCCCACTGGCTCTTCGGCTGCTGCAGCAGCGCCGTGGCGATGCCGGAAGCCAGGTTGGCCCCCGTGCGGTTGCAGATCACCGACTTCCCCGCCAGCTGCAGCGCATCGGCCAGCAGGTTCGACACGCTGGTTTTACCGTTGGTGCCCACCACCATCACCGACGCCTCGCTCACCTTCCCCCGCAGGTGCTCCACGATGGCAGGATCTACCTTCAGCGCCACGTCGCCGGGCAAATTGGCGGCGGGGCGGTGCGCCACATGGCGAAGGCCCCAGGTAAGCACCGCACTGGTGACTTGCGCTGCACCGGTTTTCAGGCTCATAAGCTTGGCTCCTTGCAGTTGGCCCCGCGGGGCAATGAGGGTTTCGCGATAGTATAAAACAAGGGCCGCCAGCCGCCCGTGCCCCAACCAAATCAACAATGCTGTTAAAGAAACAGCCGAGCGGCGGAAGAACGGCTAAGCTTTTGCCGTAGGTTTTTCAGCAGAGGGAAATGCTCGTCCGATGCATCCTGGCTGGGCCGACCCGGTGGGTTGGAGCGAGGTCCGGCCAAGCGGAGTAGAGGGGAAATCCACTCGACCGCAGGTCGAGTTAGTTCCCCTCGCACGGAGCGTCGAGCGCAGACCTGCCGGATCGGCGCACCCTCCAGCGGCTCAAAAACCTAGAGGTTTCTGTGAGGAGGAAATCATGTACGAGAAAATTCTGGTGCCCTACGACTCGTCCGAACCGGCAGCCCACGCCCTGGCCCAGGCGCTGGAGCTAGCCTCCATGGCCCCTGGCGCCACCATTACGGTGCTGGCGGTGGTGGACTGGCACGACTACAACGCCGAAACCTTCAAGATTGCCGCCCGCATGTCCGGCGTGATGGGCGACAGCCTGCAGGCAGACTCGCTGGAGGCCATCGATCAAGAGGCCGCCCGCGAAACTACTGAAAACATTCGCGCCGCCATCGCTCCCATTGTAGGCGACCGGGATGGGGTTGAGATTGCCGTGGTGAACGGCTCGCCCCACGATGCCATCACCGGCTACGCCAACGCCGGCGGCTACGACTGCATCGCCATGGGTCATCGCGGCATGGGGGCCGTGCGCAGCATGCTGGGCAGCGTGTGCTACTCGGTGCTGCAGAAAACCCAAGTCCCCGTGCTCATCGTGAAGTAAGGGGCCCGCGCGCATCCGCACAACGCTTCGCCATAAATGAGAAAAGCGCTCCGACCCCAAGCCGGGGCGCTTTTTATGCCCAGCGCCTCGGGCACGCCGGCCAAGGATGGCTGCTGGGCCTCGCCGCGTCGCAAGGTTCTTGCACGGAAAAAGGTGTTTCGGTATACTTCGTTTTTGCTTAATGCGCCAATGTGGCTCAGTTGGTAGAGCAACGCACTCGTAATGCGTAGGTCAGCGGTTCGAGTCCGCTCATTGGCTCCAGCGTTTCCGCAAGTCGGCAGTCGGTTTAGCTGCCGACTTGTTTTGTTTTTCCGGGCGAGGCTACCAAAGTTGCTAAAATCTGCAGCGGCTTACGCGTTTCAACAACTTTGGTAGCTGTGGGAGTCGATTTAAGGGTGGCGTTGTGTGTAATCTCGATTACTGCACTGCGCTGAACTGGGGAAACTCAAGGTGGGTTGTTTGGTGTCTTGCTACGGCCTACCAAAAGCGTCAAAACGTGTGGTATTTCGCTACCAAAGTCGCTGAAACGCGTATCAGGGTTGCGCGCTTCAGCGACTTTGGTAGTCGGTTAAGGGGCGGTTAGTGGGCGAACCTTGCTCGATGAGAGCGCATTGTGCCCAGGGGCTTTCGGTTGTTTAACGGTTGGCGCATGTACCAGGGCGAAGCGTTCCGGCGGTATCAGAATTGCGCAGCAGAAGCAGCAAGCAACGGAGGCGCGACATGGACATATGCGTAAAGCGAGTGTACGAGCCCTTTGAGGAAAGCGATGGCTATCGGGTGCTGGTGGACCGGCTGTGGCCACGAGGGCTCACGAAGGAGCGGGTGCACTGCAACGAGTGGGAAAAGGCGGTGGCCCCCTCGACGGAGCTACGCCATTTCTTCGGCCATGACCCTGCCAAATGGGACGAGTTCCGGAAGCGCTACGTTGCCGAGTTGAATGCGAACCCCGAAGCAGCAGCGTTCGTTCAGCAGCTGAAAAGCCTCGAAGTGGCCGCCTACCCGCGGGTAACCCTTCTGTTCGCTGCCAAGAACGAAACCGAAAATGAAGCCGTTGTGCTGCAGCAGTGGCTCATCAATCAACTGGGGTAATTGCCCTTCCCCCGCAGCGGCATCCGAAGGCCAAGCACCTCACGACTTGTTGCTTCTGAGGGTTGCAGGGGCGCACACGAATCATGGGGTGCGATGAGGGCTATAATGGGAGGCTATCGACCCTTCGCGGAAAGGAAATCCCATGCTTGTGGCCCTGCTCATTGTTGTGGCGCTGGTAGCGCTCTCGGTTTTCATCGTGCCCCAGCAGAAAGCCTACGTCATCGAACGGTTGGGCAAGTTCAACCGCATCGCCCAGGCGGGCCTGCGCTTCCGCATTCCGCTGATTGAGAACATCGTGGCCCGCATTGACCTGCGCATTCGCCAGTCATCGTTGCACATTGACGCCAAAACCCGCGACAACGTGACCATCAACATGAACGTGGACGTGCAGTACAAGGTGGACACCAACCGCGATGACGGCGTGTACCGCGCCTTCTACACCCTGGCCGATCCGGTGGCCCAGATGCAGTCCTACATCGCCGACGCGCTGCGATCATCCATCCCCAAGTACACGCTGGACGAGGTGTTCGACCGCAAAGACGACATCGCCCACGACGTGCAGGGCATCATCGCCGCCACCATGATCGACTACGGCTACGTGGTGGTGTCCACCCTCATCACCCGCATCGAGCTACCCACCGATGTGGAGCGGGCCATGAACGACATCAACGCCGCCCAACGCAAGCAGGAGGCGGCCCAGGCGCTGGCGGAGGCGGAGCGCATCCGCGTGGTGACCGAGGCGCGCGCCCAGGCGGAGGCGGCCGAGCAGGCGGGCATTGGCATTGCCAATCAGCGGCGCGCCATCGCTGAGGGCATCAACGCCTCGCTTTCGGAAATCAAGGAGAGCGGCCTCACCCAATCGGAGGCCAACCTCATGTTCTTGTTCACCCAATGGACCGACATGATGAGCGCGTTCGGGAAAGAGGGCACCTCCACCGTGGTGCTGCCCAGCGACTTCCGCGAAACCGCCGGCATGTTCGAATCGATGCTGGTGGGCAGCAGCGTGGCGAACCCCGCGAACTCCGCGAGCCCCATCGCTAAAACCCCTAAGGCCCCCACGGAGAAGTAAGCCGCCATGAGCAAACCTTTGGCTTCGCCGCCGCTCAGCCCGGACGCAGGCGCTTCCAACTGCGGAGCCCCCGCCAACCCAAGTGCCCCCACCAGTACCCCCGCCCAGTTCACCGAACCCACCGAAATCGAGGTGCGCGGCGCACGGGTGCACAACCTGAAGAACCTCACCGTGAACGTGCCGCTGCGGCAGCTGGTGGCCATCGCCGGCGTGTCAGGCAGCGGCAAAAGTTCGCTGGCGCTGGGAGTGCTATACGCCGAGGGCAGCCGCCGCTACTTGGAGGCGCTTTCTACCTACACCCGCCGCCGCATTTCCCAGGCGGGCCGCGCCACGGTGGATGAAGTGCTGCACGTGCCCGCCGCCCTGGCCCTGCGGCAACGGCCCGGCATCCCCGGCGTGCACTCCACCTTCGGCACCTCCACCGAGCTTCTGAACTACCTGCGGCTGATGTTCTCGCGCCTGAGCTGCCACCGCTGCCCCAACGGGCATCTGAACCCGCCCAGCTTAAACGTGGCGGCCGACCTGCCCATCACCTGCTGCGAATGCGGCATGGAATTCTACGGCCCCGGCGCGGAAGACCTGGCCTTCAACAGCGGCGGCGCCTGCCCCGAATGCGGCGGCACCGGCGTGGTGCGCACCGTGGACGAAAGCACCCTCATCGCCGACCCCGCCCTCACGCTGGAGGAAGGGGCCGTGGCGCCGTGGCGCAACCTCATGTGGTCGCTGATGTGGCAGGTTGCCGGCGAAATGGGC
>Ga0073908_1001795_pt1 | contig 28609 bp, 24 predicted proteins | sample MucameincwithD2O_FD_65484 | JGI IMG/M metagenome (GOLD analysis project Ga0073908, IMG submission 65484) | Mouse cecum microbial communities from Vienna, Austria - Mucus amended microcosms incubated with D2O | ecosystem: Host-associated > Mammals > Digestive system > Large intestine > Cecum...
GTTATTCCTGCCAAGATTATTAGTACGACTATTGTTACTAGTCGTGCCATTATTCTTGAATATATGAAAAAACAGGCGAATTCTTTTGTCATGGAATTTACCTGTTTTTCTTTTTCTACTTGTTCTCTTCTTTTTACATTTCTTCTTGCATTTTCTTGATTTCTTCTTCGCTTAGCCCAGTTGCTGTGCTAATGTCTTGCATGTTCATTTGCATTTCTAACATTTTCTTTGCAATTTCTCTTTTTGCGTTCTCTCTTCCTTGTTTCTCCCCTTTTATTATTCCTTTTCGCTCGCCTCTTCTTTCCCCAATTTTCTCGCCTTTTTTCTGTCCCTTTTTCTGTCCTTTTAATTCGCCTCTTGCTTCTCCTTCTTCTTGTGCCATTTCAAGCCCTACTTGGTAATCCATTTGTGCTAGTTTCTGGTGAAATGCAATATCTCTCATTCGGTCATCTTGGCTTAGTTTTTCCAGTTCTTTTTCGGCGTCTTGTACCTTTTTATTCTTCTCCATACTCTTTTTCGTCCTTTCTGATGTAGGATTATCTAAGAAGTATAACCAGTCTAATAATTCGTCTTGCTCTTCTTCTTTCCCTTGTATCTTTGGTAACTCTATGATATGGATTTCCAAGGCTTCTGTCAAGCCAGCCGTTCGTGCTTCAGCCTCAATTATCTCCCATTTCGTATGGTATTCTAAACCTTTTAATTGTTTTAATTCAAAATTTGTAATCCAAATGGAAATCGTTTTTTTCAGTTTGGTATAACTTTCTCCTTCTTTGATTGAATTTTTATACATCTCACTCCAATAGTATAACATTCGTTCTGCTAAACTTTTATGGTCTATCATTTGCATTTCAATATTGCAATTTTCTGTCCCATCAATGATTGCTCGCACATCCAAAATGCTCATTTTATCTTCTGGTGTATCTTTGCCTAACATTCTCGTTTGGCTTAAATCAATTTTTTCAATCCTCCTTTTTAGAATTTTTTCTAAAAAATCTTTGGTCAGTTCTTCTCGTTCTTGTCTTCCAAATAGTTCTTGAAAAACAGCATCTAATTTGGGAGATAAATACTTTTGTTCATTCTCCATCCATTTCCTCCTATTGTTCTTTCAATTTCCGGCACGACAAATAGCCCTATGAAATAGGTTCGTTCTTTTCTTTGTTCTTTTTTATTCTTTTGGAAAAAGGTAAGAGATCTCTTATTTCGATTTACAAAAATCTTGGAATAAAATGATTTAGATTTTTTCTGTTTTATCTAATTTGTTTACCTTTTCCTATTAAATACTATTTTTCTCCGTTTGTCAATATTTTCCATTTGTGTTCTACTTTTTTCTTTTTTACTTTCTCCTTGCAGTTTCCATTTTGTGTCATTCAACCTTGCTTGTCCCTAGATATTTTTGCATATATTTCAAATAAATTGCAAAAGCTTTACAAAATCGTTACAAAATTCCAGATTTTCCTTGCTCTTCCTTGGGAAAAGTGATATAATAGGTACGTATTGAAATTTACATAAAGTAATATAAACATGAGACACATACAAGGAGGTTTTTTATGAATTGCAAAAAGGCTTTATTGATTGTTGTTGTTACTTTTTTAATCACAAGTCTTATCTTAGCCATTATGCAACCGGGTTTAATCCGTGAAGCACTTTCTATGGCTTCTTTATCTGACGCAAAGTACCAACAAGTCGATTACGCAACAAACGAAAGAGGAACTTTTATCAATGCGCCGTTAGATTCGCGACCAATTGGGCGTGAATATATCCAGAATTTAGCTGTAACCGCTGGTTATAACTATGTTGAAATTAGTTCTGGACTAGATTATGCAAATGGAGATAACAGTTATCGTGCTGGAAATCCAACAACCGTTCAAACTTCTTTAGCCAATACCGTACGTGCTAACAACTATACCGATACAACGGTTGTGATTAACACATCTTCGTATTTCCATGGCGGACTGATTGCAAACCGTATGCTAAGTAGTTATGCGAATATGGACCAAAAGATGTCTAGCCTTAAAAACTTGCTTTCTTCTTATACAAGACCTACCTACTACGTTATTATGCAAGTACCTAGAACCATCCCAGATACCAGAGTACTCGCATTCCCATCTGGCATTACTGCCACCAGCAAAGTAGATGGTTTAGAAGCCTACTATAACAAAGCAAATAAAAAGACAGGTGGTCAAGTAACCTTTGAACAAGCATTACTTGATTGGACCTACTTATACTATTCACAAAAAGCAGGAAATACCTTACCACAAGATGCTTATGTTCGTAATTTCTATAACGATTTCTATGGAAAATATAAGGCATATCTTGACTCCTATCTTGGTGTATTTGAGCAATCTTACGCATACTTAAACCAACTATATATAATGAAGAACCAAAACTATAAGTTTAACCTCGTTATTTCAGCAGATTACTATGTTACATCCAACTTCATTAACAGCCATGCTGGAAAATCTGGTTTTGCTTGGATTAAAAAAGACGCTACTGGAAAAGCAATTCCATACTGTGGAACTCGTTATGTAGCAGACTTTGCCGAAATTTATTCTAACTTTGGTCCTGTTGTTTCTGGAACCGAAACGACAACTTATCTTGTTTTAGCAGCAGATTTAATGAAACGTAATGGAACTGGTGTAGACTTTATTACACGTGATCCATCGACCAATGGTGGACTTAATGGACTTGTTCCACAAGCCCAAGGATATTATGACAGAAAAAATACCAAAGATTTACTTGACGAAAAAACAGAATATATTAACCGCTATGTACGTAACACTAATTTAGCAGTTAACTTCTATGTATTTAACTCTGGTGTTACAACTAATATTCAACCAGACTATGCTAACTTAATGGTAAGCAATGTATATCAAAGAATGGAAACACAAGAAGATTACCCAGCTGCTATGGTAGATTTATCTGGAAAGTTTGATGAAACCGTATTCAATGCTTTTCTACGTAACAGCAATCGTAACCACAGCATTTACGATTTAGTCTACTGTGGTGGAATTTATTCAGCTGCTGGTAGTTTGGATATGGCTCTTGCCGCATCGAGTGTAGCTGCTGTTTTGAATGCAGATTTAGCCAAAACAAATGGTAGTAATACGTTTACTCGTAATCGTATCAATTCATACAATAAAACAAAACTAATCACTGTTTCTGGAGATATTGTATATAACAATAAAATTCGTCCACAATCTAATTTCAATTCTTCTTTGAATAATCGTGTTATCTACAGTAATGGAGCGCAAAACTCTGGAACCAACTTAATGAACCTATTTACTTCTAAGACATATCATATTGGAAACTTAGACTATTCGTATACTGGTGCGTCAATCAGTGCATCTAGCCCATGGAACCGTGCTTTTGAAGTAAAATTGATACCAAACCTATCTGGTTTGAGAGTCGACCAAGAACAAACCGATATCCCAGTTACCAGTATTTCACTAAATCGTAGCAATTTGAATGTAACATCCGCAGACATTGGATATACCTATCAATTATCTGCAACAGTTTCTCCATCTAATGCAACGAATAAAAATGTATACTGGGAGTCTTCTAGACCAAGTGTAGCAACAGTTAATGGTAACGGACTTGTTACTTACCGTGGCGTTGGTACAACAACCATTACCGCTTCTACAGATAATGGAAAAAGTGCAACTTGTCGTGTTACAGTAGAACGTGAACAAGACCGTATCCCGGTTACAAGCGTTTCTTTGAACACAACTCGTCTTGATGTAACATCAGCAGATATTGGATATACCTATCAATTACGTGCTACCATTACACCATCTAATGCAACGACGAAAGATATTTACTGGGAGTCTTCAAACCCAAGTGTAGCAACGGTTAATGGTAATGGGCTTGTTACTTACCGTGGCGTTGGTAGTGCAACGATTACCGCTTCTTCTAATAATGGTAAATATGCAACTTGCCGTGTTACCATCACGAAGGAAGTAATTGAACAAACCAAACCAGAAATTTCAGTAGATAACTATACAACAACATGGACCAATCAAGATATTTTAATTACTATGACCGTAACCGATAGCAAATCTGCCATTTCATTAGTTACCATCAATGGTCAACGTGTAACTTCTAGTAGCAACCGCTATCAATTTCGTGCACAAACCAATGGAACCTACACCATTGAAGCAAAAAATGCACAAGGAAATACCACAACGAAAGTAATTACCATCAACAATATTGATAAGACACTTCCAACCATCAACATTTCTGGTGATAACCAAGTGTATGCTAGAAGTACCATTACTGTAGGAATTCAAGCATTTGACGACGACAGTAAGATTAAGAGTGTTACGGTAAATGGAAAAGAGATGGCAACTGGTAATGGCAGTTTCACTTACCCAGTCAATGCTGCCGGTAGATATACTGTTATTGCAACGGATAACGCTGGAAATAGCCGTACCACCTACTTTACCATTGCAGAAAAAGAGCAAGAAAAAGATGTAACACCACCAACATTAACCGTTACTGGTGCACCTACTTCTTGGACCAATCAAGATGTAGTACTAACCATTCAAGCAACTGATGCTGGTAGCGGAGTTAAGACCGTTACCGTAAACGGAAAAGAAATCTCAATCCAAAATGGAATTGGACGTTACACCGTAACGAAAAATGGAATTTATGAATTTGTAGCAACCGATAATGCTGGCAATACCACTACTTATCGTCTACAAGTTTCTATGATTAACAAAACATCTCCAACCATTGCCAATGTACAAAATAATCATACATATGATGGACCTGTTCGTCCACAAATTGGAGCAAGTGTATCTGGTATCAAATCAGTTGTATTAAAGAAAAATGGTAATATCGTTCCAAATTACCAAATGGGAACTACGATTTCTGAAGATGGAAACTATGAGCTAAGTATTACAGACCTTGCCGGAAATACGACAACCATTTATTTTACCATCAAGAATAAAGCAACAAACCCAGGCAATGATGATAACAAGCCAGGCAACAACACCAATACCAACAATAACGGTAATACCAATACGAATACAAATACAAACAACAATGGAAATACAAACACAAATACAGGAAATAATACCAATACAGACAATAACAACACGAATACGGACAACAATAACACAAACACAAATACCAATACGAATAATAATAACTCTAATACGAATACAAATAACAACAGCAATACAAACACAAACAACGACAGTAGCAACTCTGGTGTAAATGGTAATACAAACTTGAATATTAACAGCGGCAACAAAAACACCGGTTCTACCAACACCAATATTGGTGGAAATAACAAACCAACCTCTACGACAGGAAACTTAGATACAACTAAGACAACTGGTAGAATTCCACAGACAGGTGATGTTTCGATTGTCGATATCATTCTTGTTGCTGGATGTATGTTGTTAATTCCAACTGGTATTGTAACCTTTAAGCGCTATCGTAAAATTAGCAAGTAATCCTATTAAATAGAAAGACCAGAAAAAGAGATTTATGCGTATGCATAAGTCTCTTTTTCGCTGCTATCTTTTAATCTGATACCATCCTAATTCTTCTAATTGCTCATTTTTACTCATTTAACTCCTTTTCATTCGATCAAACTAATTTGCTTTCCTTGGTTTTGTGCAATAAAACTGGTCGGCTTTGTTTCTGTTATTTTATCTGTCTTTTGAATATACCCTAATAACAAAGGCGAATTCTTGTCGTGGAGTTTTATATTTTCTTTTGCTAATTCTGGTCTTTTATTAGCATAACAATATTTACAACCATTTAAGCAAGTGTCATATGCTCCAATATCTCTACTTGGGATACAATGGCAACCTTTTCTCATTGGCTGTGGTTTTATATTTTTATATTTTATTCCATGAGCTTGTTCTAGTATTTCTGGAGTAGTACAGCCAGATACATGAATACCATACTTCTCATTGTTCTCGTCCGTCCCACAAGTTTGCGTATATAAGTTATATTTTTTCGCAATTTTCCCTATTCCTTTTAAGATTGCAATTTTATCTGCTTCCGTAAACGGAATAATTTCAGGCATATTGTATTCTAGTTTTTTATACATTTCTACAAAACTGAAAATACATCTTTGTACATAAGGAGCAATTTGTTTCGCCATTTTTTCAAATGTTTCAAGATGTTTTTGAACCGTGTATTTTTGCGTTAGCAAAATAGGGTCATAACGCCATAAAACTTTTTCTTTCCCTACAATTTTAGAAAGTTCCATCAGGATTTGAATAGATGTTTCAATATCTGGTACATTAGGCTCTACATCTGTTCCATAGGCTGTTATGGTATAATGGCAGATTACTCGATAAGTTTCGCTAATTTCTTTCATATATGGTAGTATTGGTTGATAGTTCTTAGAACAGAACATCAGGCAATCTACATCTTCTGGTTTTAGACTTACTTTTGATACATTATTCGGAAAGAGCGGATTTCTAGAATAGGCAAAACCTTCTTTTATTCTGTTCCTAAGCCACTCACTATAGTAATTGGCAATATCTGTTCTTCCCCCTACATTTACGATCATAGTTGTTTTCTCCTTTCCTTCATTCTAACACAAAAGCAAGTAATATTCCATTACTTGCCTTTCTTCTCTATACTTTTCTACGGTCAATCACATAGGAACTACCAAGTTTTGTTTTCGCAATATGCTTTACTTGTGCTCCTACCTCTCCAATTTCAAGCGTGCTACGGAACTTGCCCGGCTCTACGACAACAACTCCGATGGAGATCGAAGTAAGTGGAAATTGCTCGACAATTCCTTTGCGGTTTTCTACTTCCATATATCCTCTTGCATTGTCTTCTTCACTAAAGAAACTTCGTACTTCGCTATCGAAATCGTGGATAATTTCTCGACAAACGCTTTCATAATCTTCGTCAGTTACAATGGCTACAAAATCATCTCCTCCAATATGTCCTACGAAACTTGCTACCGAGTTTTTCTTGTCGTTCAAGTGAACATTCTTCATAATTACTTTAGCTGCAAATTTAATGATTTCGTCCCCTTTGAAAAATCCATAGATATCGTTATATGCCTTGAAATTGTCTAAGTCTAAATACAACATACTAAATCTTTCACGGCTACGTAATCTTTTCTTCATTTCTGCGTCAATTTGTACATTTCCAGGTAGTCCTGTTAATGGGCTAACACGTCTGTTGGTATAAAGCAGACGTAACAAATTCTTAACCAAATGGAATAAATATTCGTCGGTTAGCGGTGTAATGAGATAGTATTCAACACTGGTTCTCAATACATCTAGGCAATGCTCTTCTTCATGGCTTGGAGATAATACAATAATTGGTGTAATGATGTTATCTTCGTTTTCACGAATTTTCTTACATAATTCCACAACGTCTTCTTTCATATCTTGTTCGTTTATGATAAGCAAAGTTGGAATTGCATTTAACACATCTTCAATTTCTTCTGGTTTTGCTAAGTGAAAACGATAGTCCTTTTCTGGCTTGAATAAATCCTTTAGTCTTTGTACTAATTCCTTGTTTTCATCGATTACATAAATTTCTTGTATCATTTTTTACTCTCCTTATTTTTCTTATGAATTCTATTCTTTAATACAGTTAGGTCCAATTCTTTTTTTAAGATTTCATTGATTTTATCCGATTGGATTGTTGGGAAAGCCTTTTTCAATCGTATACTTTGTTTATATAAGTTCATCTTTAGTATGTCTTGCTTATGTTTCAATTCTTCCAACGCTTCTTTTAAGGTTTGGATAATTTCCTCGTCCTTGCTTTCTTCTTCGCGAGCCTTTTTGATTTCTTTTATCTTTTCTCGGATATTTTCTGTAATTTCTTTTAGGTAAGCAAATTGTTGATCCAATCCTCTTACTTTTCCATTGCTAATGATAAAGTCTGTTGCAAAGATTGCTAACAGTGCCATATCTCCTGCCATAAGCCAATGGTACGGGATACTAAGGGTTAGGTCTTGTACAAAGGGATGGATTATCTTGATAAAAACAACGCCTAACACTCCCCAATAAAAAGAATTTAATAAACAAACTCTTCCTTGTATGTTACAGAAAGAATGGGAATAATCCCAATATTTTGTATGATATATTTTTTCTAATAGCACTCCTACAACATATTCCCATGCTGTTAAAACAAGAAAGCCCATTAGAAATAGTAAAACAATGTTATTCTCAAAGCCATCTAGGAAAAGAAACATAATCACTGCTCCAAACCCATAGATAGGACAATAGGGACCATGTAAAAATCCGCTATTGATTACTTTTCTTTCAATCAAAGAGCGATAAGTCGACTCTAGCATCCATCCTGCAATGGAATAGATAAAGAAATAGAATAACAAATATAAAATCGTGTTTATCTCCAAGTCTTATTGTCCTCTCTTTTCTATCTGGTGCATTTTCCTTCAAATGTACTGCTCTTTCCAAATTTGTTGGTTACGGTAATGGTAATAATATTTTGTCCAATATCAAGTTCTTGTTCAATGTCTAGTTCTTTTTGGTTTAATTCGCCACTCTCATAACCTCTTCCATTTAGGATATAAGTAATTTTCTTGATTTCCACTGCGTCATTTGCTTGAATTCTAAGTTTCTCACCCTCTTGGGTAACTGCAATTTTCGGTGCTCCTGCATAAACTTGTTGTTCTTTTTCTGCCTTATTTTCTCTTTGGTCAACTGCTATTACTTTTAACGTATTAAATCCTTCCAAACTCTTTATCTTTTCTTGAATTTGTTTTGGCGAGTCTGGGTGCACTTCTACTTTGGTTTGTTCTCCATCATTCCAAGAATACAAGATATGACTAATCGCAATATCGTCTTTGGCTACAATTTTAATATTTCCTTCGCCATCGTCTGCTAGTTCAATCGTTGGGGCAATTAAGTCTTGCCCTTCTTGAATGGTAAATTGTTGCTCTTTTCGTACTTCTTTTCCAATATTGTCGGTTACTCGAATTTTTAACGTGCTATTTCCAATTGGAATTGGCAATACTTCGTTGACTTGTGTTCTGCCCATTCCTTGCAAGGTTTCTTCCACTCCATCATTCCAAGAATAGCGGATTTTATCGATTGGTCTATCGTGTTTAATCTTAACTTTTGCATTCGCACCTTCTTGGGTAATGATAACGGTTGGAATACTTGCATTTTGGTTTTGTTTTTCTGCATTTTTGTTACGGATAAAAGAATAAGTGCCACTTGCGATAAGGAGAACAGCAAAGATAATAAGAGCAATCGCAAAAAAACGCACAACGTTCTTGACATCGGTTGGTTTTGCATTACTTGTTTTCTTTTTTTCTGGATTATTCTCAGTCGCAAGTATTTGATTCATTCTTTTTTCACCTCTAATTATACACAAATTATATCATAACCCTTTTTCAAAGTAAATAAGAAAAATAGCATTAACGAGATGTTAATGCTATTTTTTTATTTTGTCTTAGATTAAGATGTATTTCTTGATAAGGACAACTCCTGAAATCAAGATGGTAAATACTGCAATTCCAGTTACCACATAGGTAACGGTGTTTCCATTTGCGCCGGTCTTAACCGATAGTACGACTGGTGCAATATCGATATCGTCTTCGTCTGGTACTTTATTATTTGGTGTTGAGTCAATATCTGGTGTATTGCTATCGTTCTTGTCTTTACTAATTTCTGCGGTATTGACTTTCTCACCAAAGTTATCTTTTCCGTTAATCCAAGTTAGTACAATTTCAACTTCTGCACTTTCGCCTGGTTGTAGTAAGGTATCTTTTAGTTTGTCAGTTACTACTTTTCCATCTACTTCTTGCCAATCTGGGTTGTCTGCTGCATCAAACCTTAGACCTGCTGGAATATAGTCGGAAATCTCAGTTGCATAGCCTGCAATTTCACCTTCATTGGTTACTTTAATCTTGTAGCGGAATTTTACAACTACTTTGTTAATTCTTTTTGCTACAATTTCAACCTTAATTGGAGGTTCTGGATTTTCGTCCCCTGTGTGTCCAGAGTTGATTACGGTTTCTTTTCCGTTATCAACGATAATGGCTTGCGTTACCCATTTTTTCAAAGATAAATCAAAGTATTTTACTTTAATTTTCTCGATGTCTTGGTCATCGTCTTCATCTCTCCACTCTTCTGGTACAGAGTCGTCGTCAATGACTGGGTTTCCATCTTTATCGCTATCGTCTGTGATTTGTGCTTTATTGATTACAATTCGGTTGGAAGTGTTTGGTTCTACTACCTTAAACGTTACTTGCACATCTTTATGGTCCGGTTCTTTCATCGTGTCTGGATTAAATGGTTTTAGCAAGTTTTCGCCTGGTGTTTGCTCTACTTCTTTTGAACGGTAATCGGTTGTAATCTTCACTGCTTTGCTCACATCCGTTGTTACCTTACCATCTTTGTCTATCATTTTCCAACGATAGGTTTTATTGGTTTCATGGTCTGGTAAGAACTCAAGTCCTTGTGGAATATCGTCTGTAATCTCTTTTGCATAACCTGCTTTGGTTCCTTCATTAAATACACGAATGGTGTAGGTAATGATGTTTCCATTTTCTACTTCGACTGGTTCTTTCGTATGGTTATACACATATTTTCCATCCACAATTTGGAATTTTGGTTCACGGTCTGTGATGTTTTTGTCATTTACTTTGGTAATGAACTTGCGTAGGGCTAAGTCAAACCTGGTTAGTTTAATATGCTCTACATCTTGGTCATCGTCGCCATCTCTCCATTCTTCGGTGTCAGAGTCTTTATCGTCGATTGGATTTCCATCTTCGTCTGTGTCTTCGGTAATTTGGGCATAGTTGGTAATAATTCCTTCGGTTGAATTTGCTGCAATTACTTTGAAGGCTACTTTGACTTCTTTATGGTCTGGCTCTTGCATTGTATCTGGTATAAAGGCGTCTAGTAAATATTGTCCTGCTACATTTTCATTTTCTTTGGATAGATAATCTGTTATGATTTTGACCGCTTTTGCTGAGTCATCTGTTTCGTTTCCTTCTGCGTCAATCATTTTCCAACGATAGGTTGTATTGGTTTCGTGATCTGGTAAGAATTGCAATCCCTTTGGAATATCGTCTGTGATTTCAGAAGCATATCCGGGGATATTTCCTTCATTGTACACACGAATGGTGTAAATCACAACATCTCCAGTATCTACTTCAAGTGGTGTTTTATCATGTTCATAGACATATTTTCCATCGATTATCTTAAATACTGGGATACGACTGGTTACATCATTATCTCCAATTTTCGTAATGAATTTACGTAGGGCTAAGTCGAAGTCTTGGATGATTAGTTTTTCAAAGTCGTCATCATCTTCGTCGCCTGGTACATAAGGTTTATCAGTTTCAGGGTCTTTGTAATCTGGTAATCTTTCGTCCGTTGGTAATGTTTTGTTGTCTGGTGTTGAGTCGTCATCATCTCCAGAGTCTGCCGAAATTTCTGCAATATTGGTAATCTTGCTTGGCATATTTTCCACTTTTACTACTTTACATTTGATGGCTACTTCTTTGTATTGTAAATGCGTTCCATCAAATGCTGGGATTAAGTTTTCCTCTGCATCTCTTTCTTCAGATAAGTAATTGGTTACCACAATTCTTGGATTTACTTTTCCTGTTTCTGGGTCTGTATAATACGTCCAGCCTCTTGCTGTATTGAATGAGTCAAGTGGTAAGAACTCTAAACATTCTGGTAAGTAATCCTTGATTTCATTTGCATAACCATCAAATTCGCCTTCATTGTATACACGAAGCATATAGATTACTTCGTCGCCTACTTTGACTGGTACTGGCTTTTTCGAGTGGTTATATACAGCGTTCTTTTGTCTAGTTCCATTAGGACGTAAGTTGGTTACAACTGGTATTGGTTCTCTTAAATAGGTACCACCATCACCAGTATAGTCTGTTTTTCCAACTTTAATAATGAATTTACGTAGGGCTAAGTCGAATACTGGTTTTTGAATGATTACTTTTTCGTAGTCGTCATCATCTTCATCATGGTCGTCATATTCTGGTAAATCTTCGTCTTTTGGTAAATGGTCTTTCTTATTATCTGGTGTAGAATCACGGTCGTCATCTGAGTCTGCTGAAATTTCTGCAATGTTGGTAATTTTATCTGGCATATTCGGTGTTTCGATTACTTTACATTTAATCGCCACTTCTTTATAGTCTAGGTAAGAACCGTCAAATGCCTTGATTAAATTTCCCTCTGCATTTTGTGCTTCCGATAAGAAATCTGTTACCACAATTCGGTTATTTTCTACTCCAGTTGTTGGGTCTTTATATAGTTTCCAACGTCTTTCAGTGTTAAATGGGTCATCTTTCATAAATTCTAAGTTGGCTGGTAAAAAGTCCTTAATTTCATTTGCATAGCCATCAATTTGACCTTCATTGTATACACGAATAACATAGATCACTTCGTCGCCAATTTTTACTGGTACTGGGTCTTTGGTATGGTTATATACCGCAGTTTCTTGTCTGGTTCCATTTGGTGCTAAGTTTGTAATGACTGGGATTGGTGCTCTTGTGTAAGTTCCATCTGCATTTTTGTAGTCAATGCCACCTGCTTGGATAATGAACTTACGTAGGGCTAAGTCGAAACTAACACCTTTTACAACTAATGGTTCAAAATCGTCATCGTCTTGTTGTCCTGGAATATATTCGCCATCTTTCCCATTTCCACGATAATTTGGATCATTTTTGTTTCCATTTGGGAAGTTATTTGGCTGTGAGTCACGGTCTGTTGTTACTTCTTTGTTTTCTTCTGCATCATAGTATTTACTAATTTCTGCAACATTGACTAAACGAACACTTTCTGCTCTTCGTGGCTCTGCTGTAACCTTACAACGAATTACAACAGACTCAGAGTCTAGGGTAGATGTTTTGGTTCGGTCAAATGCTTTTAGGACACGTTTTCCATTATTGGTAATGGTTACGGTTGTTGTTCCATCAGAATTTTTGGTGGATTTCGCCGAATATTTGGTGGTATCACTTACTAACGAGTCAAATTCAATTCCAGCTGGTAAGTAATCTTTAATTTCTGGTGCATAAGCGTCCTTCGTTCCTTCATTGTACACCGTAATGGTATATTCTACATATTGGTCTTTTTCTGTTACTAAGTCATCTTTTCGATGGTTATATTTTGCGGTATCGTCTGTTAAGTTTAACTTAGATGTATCCACATTTGGCTTACGGTTGGTTACATTTTGTCCATTTAATTTGGTAATGTATTTACGTAGTGATAAGTCTAATTTTTTTGGTTCTCCGATTGGTACGGTTACTTCGTCTTCATAGTCAATATATTCTCTTTCTACTTCAACGATTGGTTGCTCTTTGTCTAACGAGTAGTATCTACTATCTCCATCAGCGATTGACCAGTAATAGATATTGCTGTTGATGTAGTTTCCAGAATAGCTAAATGTAATTTGGTTGATGGTGTTATCTACCGGAAATCTTAGGTAGAAGTCTGTTCCATTTTCAATGTATTCACGAATATTTTTATTTTCGTTGACATAGTTATTTCCGTTTTTTACAACAATTTCTGGTGTAATTTTGCCTTTATTGGTGCTTACTTCTGCACTTAGGGAGTATACCGCATCTCTTACTTTGCTAATACGATATGGTCCTACAACATAGTTGTTTCCAACAGTTTGTACCCCAATTCGGCTCTTATCCATGCTAACTGGAATTTGAGTACTTCCTGTGTTATATACATAGTTTGTGCCATAGGTTTCTGCACCTGTTAAGAAATATTGGTAAAGTGTTTCTGCATCTTCTTCTCTCCACTCTCCTACATTTCCTTGGTCGCCAAGTGCAACGAAATCTCGAATGGAGTTGAGCCATACATTGGCTTGTGGGTTAGTTGCTATACTCCAGTATAGGCTACGATAGTTGGCATTGATATTATTTGCAAAGTACCAAATGGCTAACTGTTGTACCACATCGATATCGTCGTCGGTTAAGTAGCAATTTGCTGGGTCAATGCCTGCTGATAGAAGTAAACGATTACGATATTCTGCTGCTTTTTGTGTATCAGAACTATTTCTTGCTGGTACATAGATTTCATTTAGTACCCACATCAATCTTTTATATTGTGTGCTATCAATGGTTGGAAGCGCTGCTCGGTAGGCAGATGGAATGGTACTAGGTTGGTTCATATCAAATTTCTGGGTGTATTCACGATGAGATAAGCCAGACATACTGCTACCCATGTCACCTGTTTGTGCAAATCCAGGTCCACCTCTTAAGCAATATAGGGTGCGACTTTGACTTGCTGTGGAACCAGAACTATTGGTTACTTTGAACTTCCATACTGGTATGGTGTTACCTAGGTATTGGTACCCTGAGTCCCTTTTTGACTCTGGTTTTACCCATAATGAACCTGTCGCTGCCTGTGCTTGACCAGCAAAGATTAGCAATAGGAAAATCAAAATAAGTATCAATACTCCAATCATTCTTTTAAGCTTCATTTTTTCTACCTTCCTTTTCTATAAAAAATCTCTTTTTTATATTACTATCTATTTTAGTAAGTTCTTTTGACTTCGTCAATAGCAAACATTTCCTGGGTTTCCATGTTTTGAAAATCCATAGAAAAGCCAGTTACGGAACTACCTTTTTGAGGTTTCAGCCCCGTATATTACAATTATATTACATTTTGGTAACTTTTTCAATACTTTTGGGGCAAAAAACCACGTTTTCTCTAGTGATTTCCACATTTTCAGGTTTGTTTTTTCACGCTTTGTTTGCGTTTTATGTAAATTCGTGGTATAATCCGTCTTGAAAGTACTTCGTACTCACAAAAAGGAATTGTGCATAAGAAAGCGATGTGAGGTATATGTCCTATTTTGTAATTGACCCTGAAAATGGCTCTCGCACTTTACTTCGTCAACTTCGGAAGGCTCTTCTCATTGGTTTTGTTTGCAGCATTTTCTGTGGTTTTGTTCTCTCCTGTGCTTGGGCTCATTCCCTTACACTTACCGAGGAACAGCAACAGATGTTAGAACAAGTTGCTTTACTGACCAAGAGCCACGAAAGTTCCGTTGAAGTAAAACTGGAAGATTACCCAATCCCTTTTACCATTCAAAAGGGAGAGATTTCTTCTCCTCCCAGCACAGTTCATTCCTTCTTATCCTTTACCTTTTGTTGTTTCTTAGCAATCGCTCTCGGGATTGTAATCCATTTTTATCGATTGCTTAAGAAACTTATTCGGATTTTGGAGGGATATTTGCAGGCGGAATAATTTTTTTGAAACACGTACTCACATTCCTTTTTGGGGTGGACATCCATGCTGTCCGCCTTTTTTATTTGCATTTTATGTTAATTTATGATATACTACGGCTTAGTACTTCGGTACAAAAAAAGGAAAAAGGATGTGTGCATCATGACACTGAAACGCATTACCGTCAGTAAGGAGAAGGCCACCCGGTTCTTTCTGTGGATGGTTGGTATTCTTACCATCCCCTGCGTTCTCTACAGTGTCTACTTCAATTTCTTCTGGCTCCCGTCGCAGACTTACAGCGCCGCCGAGCAGGAAATGGTAGACGCCATTGTGGAAATTTCGCAGAGGTACGGCGACGAAGCCGGTCAGGTAACCGTAAACTTCCAGCATTTTCCGGAAAAAATCACGATCTTGAACGGAACCGTTTCGATGCAGTCTGACATTCTGGTCCATCGGTGTGTTAATACGCTACTGTTGACCCTTGAAATGTGTGTTCTGCTCGTGTTTGCCACCTGCATTCTCATCGGAATTTCCAGCATTTTTATCCATTATGTGGACGAGGACGAGAAATAGCATTTCCTTTGAAAGGGGGACGGCAATGCCGTCCCCCTTTCTTTTATTTTTGTAATTGTACGTGAAAATCGATATCGTTTCCTTGGCTAGAGGCTTCAATGCTTCCGCCATGTAATTCAATAATTTGTTTCGTAATGGCTAGTCCTAGACCTGCACCTCCCGTTCCAGAGGTTCTTGCTTCGTCTAGGCGATAAAATTTTTCAAAGATTTTTTCTAGTTTATAACTTGGAATTTGATCGCCTTTGTTATGAAAGGATAAGAAAATCTGGTCTTCTTCCTCTCTTGCGACAATCTTGATTTCGGTTCCTTCATAACTATAGTTGATGGCATTTTTCAAAAGATTGTCAAAGGCTCGTGCTAGTTTATCTCCATCTCCCCAGTAGATTATTTGGTTTGGTTTTTCCAATTTGCAAGTTAGATTACGACTTGCCAACATTGGATAACATTCATCTACTAATTGGTCTAACAGATAGGATAGGTTAATTTCCTTGCGGTTGATTGGCATTCGTTGCAAATTAAAGCGGGTGATATCAAAAAATTCGTTGGTCAATTCTTCTAAACGATTGGCTTTATCTAATGCAATTTTTAGATAGCGTTCCTGTGTTTCTTTGCTGATATTTGGTTCATCGGATAGCAAAGTTAGGTAACCAATTACCGAGGTAAGTGGCGTTTTCAAGTCGTGCGCCATATAGACAATGAGGTCATTTTTCTTGGCTTCCGCTTCTTTGACTTCTTTTTCTTTGGAAATGATGTCAACACGCATTTTGTTCAAACGGTTTTCGATTAGCAATAAATCTTCTGGCAGTTGTATTTCCTTTTCTGGTGTTTTTAAGATACTATCCATTGCTTGTGTAATTTGAACAATGTACTTGGAAATCAGGCGGATGGATAGGAAAATAACGAAAAATGTACACGCCAGATAAGCCAGCAATAACAAGGATGTTTTGTTTCTTACCAAGAATAGGTAAAGTCCACGGTCATAGTTGGATACGGTATTGGCTATGTAGTCATTTAATACACCATCAACAAGCACATGGAAAATAAGAAGTCCTAATACAAGACCCCAGATACTTCGCAAGGTTACTTTGATGGCAATGCTGGTTTTTAATTTTCTAATTTCCTTCGTCTCGTTCAATTTTATATCCTACTCCCCATACTGTTTTAATATATTTTGGATTTTTTGTGTCTTCTCCTAGTTTTTCGCGAATACGACGAATGTGCACCATAACGGTATTGTTATTATCTAGGTATTTTTCTTTCCACACTTGTTCAAAAAGTTCTTCGGATGGTACGACACTTCCTCGTCTTTCTCCTAAGTATACTAAGATATCAAATTCAATTGGTGTTAGGTCAATTTTCTGGTCATATACATAACATTCATGTTTTTGTGGTGCGATGACTAGCCCACCAATTTGGATTTCTTCACTTCTATCTTCTGCTCCATTGTATTTCGTGTATCTTCGTAAAGCAGATTTCACACGTGCTACTAATTCAAGCGGATTAAATGGCTTGGTCATATAGTCGTCTGCGCCAAGCGTAAGCCCCGTTATTTTGTCTTCGTCTTGAATTTTTGCAGTGAGCATCATAACCGGAAAACAGTAGCCTTTTTCTCGGATCATTTTACAAATTTCAAACCCACTGGTTTCTTGCACCATAACATCTAAAATCGCCATATCCAGCACTTTTGTTTTGATACATTCGATAGCATCTTTTGCGGTATAGCATTTATATACGGTATAATCTTCATTTTTCAAGTAGACTTCTACTAAGTCTGCAATTTCTTTTTCATCATCTAATACAAGTATATTCATTGGAAACTCGCCCCCAGTTTTCCGTTATAGTATACCATACTTTTTTTGGAAAAAGCACGTAATCTTTGAATTTGTAAGAAAAAGTTAAGATTTTTGTAAGCAAGTCTTAAAACTCTTTTTCTTTTTTTCTTGTATCCTTATTAGCAGAAGGAGGTAATTTCATGAGAATGCAGAAAAAGAAATGGAAGTTAGCACATCCTAGTAGACTTCTCTTCCTACTACTAGTTTGCTTTCTTCTCATTTGTCCTTTTTTCATTTTTCGTCCGAAGCAAAAAGTGCATGCTAGCAGTGCTCCTTTACCCGTTGCCCACAGCGTAAATGAGAACTATACTGGTACTGGACAAGAGCCTGTTTCCGGCAAAGATGGTTATACCACAACTTTTACAACAATAGAAGAACACCAAAAAACCTATTTGGAATATAAGCAAAATGGTAAATCGTCTTGGGCAAATTCGCCATATTGGGGTGGTACTATGAGTGATAATGGTTGTGGTATTACCGCTCTTTCCATCATCTTGAGTGGCTATGGGAAGCATGTTACTCCCGAAGATTTGCGCAAGACCTATGCGCCTCACCTAGATAGTAATGAGATTCCGTCTGTTCTTCGAGGTTACAATATCTCGTGTTCAGAGATTTACTATGCTGAGCGCTATTTTACGAAGGATTATTTGAAACAGCATTTGCTTACGAACAGACCGGTTCTGATTTGTGTTTGGACACAGAATGGTGAAAATATTTGGACAACTTCTTCGCATTATCTTGTTTTGCTCGCAACAGACGGATTCGACAAAGTATATGTGTCGAACCCAAACGGAGAAGATAATACCCCCAAATGTTCCGCTTGGTATTCGTTTGATGATATTACTCCTTATATTGCGAAAGCGTTATTCATAAAAAGCGACTAAGAAATTGGTCGCTTTTTATTTGCGAAATTTTGTCGAAGTTTTGTTCAAAAATTTGTTTGTTTTTATTGAATTTCTACTCCTACTATGGTATAATTTTTGTCTATCGGAGGTTATCTATGACAAAAGAATTCGAAAAACAGATTATTTGTATCAATATTGACGACTCTGGTAAATTGGTAGACGGAGAAAAAGTTTCTATTTATGCTGGATTAGTCTTCACTTCAAAGCAAGAAAAGGATAAATTTATTACACAATATAGAAGTATTGTTCAAGATATAAAATGTAAGTATTGTAAAAAGAATATTCTAATTTGTTCTTCTAATTAAGTCTTGTCCAGAATTAAAGCATAATATGCTAAAGCCAAAACATAATAGGCAACTTATGAATTATATCCGAAAATATAGTATTTTAAGTTGTATTATTAATAATGATAAAGTCTATCTCAATATAAAGGCGGATACGGCATCTCGCGGAAGATTTTTGGACTATTCTTTGAAATTATTGATTAAGCAAACTGTTAGGGGGTTAATTAAGGAAAATCGTATTGACCCTAATTTACCAATTAAATTAGTGATTAACATTGATGAACAAACAACGAAAACAAATGGCTATTACAATTTGAGAGATGGTATCATAGAAGAATTAAAGTATGGAATATATAACTACAACTACTCTTCTTTTCACACTCCTATTGTAAATTCTGATTTAGAGGTCCTTGTACATTATCAAAAATCAGAAAAAAGTTATTTAATTCAGGCTTCTGATTTAGTTGCTGGAACCGTTAGAAGACTTTATTTGAACCATATCGAAAATGCTCTTGAATTTCTAAAACAAATTGAATTTGTAAATTATCGCATCTTTCTACCATAAAGAAAAGAGACTACGAAGTAGCCTCTTCCCAACTAGACTGACGTACTTATCATACGCTTAATTTTCAAAATCAGTATCTAGCTATCGACCAAACAAAGGGGTATTCCCTTCTGGTATTGTAATTGTAACATCTTTTTCATATAAATGTCAACCATTACCTTCATATTTTGCTCAATTTCTAATTGATTATCCAATCCCTAAAAGCATAAGTTTTAAGACTAATACAATCCCACTAATAACAAGGAAGTCTATGATTGAAAATGCAATAATAAAATATAGAATTGTATCAGAATTAAAATAATTTGTTATTTTTCTTGTAATTTTCATAACTAATAATCCAATAAAGAGAAATACAATGAGTGATAAAAGTATATCTCCCAATCCTACTGCCACACTAAGTCCTAAAATACTTCTTAAAAAAATTCTTGTTATCATTGGAATGATTGTTTCAGCAACTGCATATATGGCTGCTTCTACTATATGTGAAAATTTATCAATACTATAAAACATAACAGCGCCAACAAGAATACAATTTAAGATGTTAATTAAAGTGCTAGGGCTTGCAAATTCTAAAAACATTACCATTTTTTTCTCCTTTTCGGATTTTAGTTAAATTTAACTTTATTATATGGTTATTTTTTATAAAGTCAAGAGAAATTTTATACAAACAAACATAGAATTCTTATTCAGCAATGTTACTTTTTCTGTTAAACTTGCTAGCAGATATTCTACTTCAATCTTTTTTGCTCCTTGTATTAAAATCTTCTTTTCGTGTGATTGTAGTTTACGTTATATCTGCTTTATTGTCAATTTTTTATTTAGTTTGACAAACGCTTGCTATCAAAAAAAGATTTCTCTACTATTTTTCTTATTTCTCTTTGCAAATTTTATTATCTGTTATATACTTCATTTGAATTATGAGATACTTAGACTAAATTACAAAAAGATTTTATGAAAAAAGAAGGATGGTAAAAAATAATGAGTGAAAATGCAGTTAATTCAAAAAATAATAAACCGTTGTGGAAAAAATGGTGGTTTTGGGTTTTAATTGTTTTAGTATTAGGAGGAGTTGGAAGTACTATGACAAATTCTACCAATACTACTATTTCTAATAGTATCCTAACCTCAGCTAAAATAGAAAATCATACTACCAATACCATTTCCAATAGCATCCATTCATCCAATACAATTCGCAATGAAATTACTTCCAACACCTCTGCAGAAAATAACAATGAGAATACCAATAAAAGCGCAGAAACGAAAACAGCTTCGGCACAAAATACTATTACAAAACAAGAAGTAATTTCTACAAAATCAAACTCTTCTCAAAAAGAAAAATCAGAAACGTCATCTTCGTCTGAAAAAGAGGAAATGGTTTGGGTTGGAAAAACTGGAACCAAGTATCACAAGAAAAGTTGCGGTACTTTAAAAGGTAAGGGACGTCAGATAACTTTGAAACAGGCTTTATCTGAAAAAAGAGAACCTTGTGAAAAATGTTATTAAAATAAAAGAAACAGAAATAACCTAAAAGGAAAAATATCTAAAAGTATAAAATAACAGATAGCCATTGACTATCTGTTATTTTTCTAGTTATTGGAGGCGACACCCGGATTTGAACCGGGGATCAGAGTTTTGCAGACTCGTGCCTTACCACTTGGCTATGTCGCCATTTGCATAAAAAATGGAGCGGGAAACGGGGCTCAAACCCGCGACCTCTGCCTTGGCAAGGCAGCGCTCTATCAACTGAGCTATTCCCGCAAGTGTTTCTTTTTATGAAAACATTGTTATCTTACCAAAATTTTTCTAAAAAGTCAACACTTTTCCTTTTAACTTAAACAATTTCTTAAAATCTCTCGTAAGTAATCTGGATATTCTTTCCTTCCAACTCCTTCTTCTACAAATAAGTCCAAGTTTCTAATTGCTGTATTTCCTAATTTTATCTTCACATAGCCAACCTTTTTGTCTTTCTCTACTGGTGCTTCTACTTGATTTAATGTTACGATTTCAATCTTCAAGTCTTCTAATGTATCTTTTTTCGCTATGGTTATTTTGGAATTTTGGATTGGTTCCATTCGGATTTTAATGTATTCTTGCTTTCCCTGCTTTATTATTATTCGCTTTTGGTTAATTTGGTACCAACTTTCGTACTGTTTTTGTACGGTTTCTGCAATATCTACATTTTTGTAGTTTTGATACACATATTCAATCATTTTAATACTATCTGCGGTTCGGAATTTTCGACTATCTGCTCCTAATACCACAGAAATAATCTCCATATCTCCTCTTTTGACGGAAGTAACTAGACATCTTCCTGCTCCATTCGTAAATCCTGTTTTGACGCCATTGACACCTTCTAAATAGCCTAACAATTCGTTGGTATTGCTGATATTCACAGGTTGATTGTTAATGTGAACGGTATAGTTTTTCGTACCTACAATCTTTTTTATAGTTGGATTTTGCATCGCATAATCTGCTAAGATAGCTAGTTCATATGCAGTCGTATAGTGTTCTGGCTGGTCTAGCCCATGTGGGGTTACAAAGTGTGTCATTGAAAGCCCAATTTGCTTGGCTTTTTCGTTCATTTTGCCTGCAAAGGCTTCTACACTTCCACAAGTATGGATGGCTAGAGCCACAGCAGCGTCATTTCCCGATTTAAGCATTAAGCCATATAGTAAGTCTTCTACCGTGATTTTGTCGTTTATTTTCAATCCTAGTCGCGATCCGACCAGTTTGTGCTGCCTTCTGACTAATGGTAACCGTATCGGTCAATTTTGCATTTTCCAATACTACTAAAATGGTCATAATTTTCGTTGTGGAAGCCATTGGTACCTTTTTATCTGCATTTTTTTCAAATAATACTTGCTTGGTGTTTCTTTCCCATACAATCGCTGCTTTTGAGTTAATTTTTGGTTCCTCGGTTAGATTGGCAGATGTCTGCAAAATTTCTTCTAATTCTTGTAGGTCAATTTCTTCCTCTTCTTGGTTAATGCCTTCTTCCATTCTTCCGAACTGAATTTTGCTTCCTTTTTCATGGTAGTTTGGTAGGCTAATCGTGGCAAAAGAAAGGATGATACCGACTACCAATAACTTTGTGAGCCATTTTTTCATTTTCATCACCTATTCCATTCTATCTGCTAATCTTGTCTTTTATTCCTAAGGGATTGAAAAAAGTTTTTCTTTGTAGTACAGTAAGGCATGAGGTGAAAAAAGTGGAGCAAAAGAAAATGGGAATTGGCGTTGGTGTTATTTTATTAAAGGATAACCAAGTTTTACTTGGTCTACGCCATGCAGACCAAGCGATTGCGGATAGTGATATGCGTTTAGAAGGAACTTGGACACTTCCGAGTGGAAAAGTTCGTTTTGGCGAGTCTTTTGAAGAAGCAGGAAAACGCAAAGTGAAGGAAGAATGTAACTTAGATGTTGATGCACTTCATGTCATTTGTTTGCAAAATGATGTAAATGAATTTGCTCATTATGCAACGGTTGGTTTACTGGCTGACAGTTTTTCTGGTACCATTGTTCCGATTGCTACCCAAGAGTTAATCCGTTTTGATTGGTTTCCACTTTCAGATTTACCAGAAAATCTTTGTTTTCCAAGCCAAAAAATTTTGCAGGCTTACCAAGAGAAGAAATTTTATTTAACCTAAAAAAGAGCCATTTTCAAATGGCTCCTTATTTTTGTTGTTCTCTATGTTTCTCTACTTCTCGCTGGATTTCTTTCCAGTTATTCACTCGTACAATCTCCTGACTATCGATTTCACAATTCATTTTGGTTGTCATCAAAATAGATTTAATCCCATGGTCTGTTAGTTGTCTACAAGTTTCATAACTATCTTCGATACATAACTCAATTCCTTGTTCCTGAAAGAAGGCTAGTTTATCGTTAATATGTAAGTCTAGGCTATCGTATGGGATATGGAAATCTGCTAAACTCCTTTTTGTGATTTTTTCGGTATTACATCCCCCAATATTCATTAACCTAGCCGTGATAAAATGGATGGTATCTCCTTTTTCTTTGAATTGCTGGATTACTTTGTCTGCATCTGGCAATAGTTCACATTCTTCTAGGACGTTTTTGTAGTATTTCTGAAAAAATGCAAATTTTGTTGTATCGTCCCAACCATATAGGACTTTCAAGTAGTAGCGGTTTTTGATTAACCCAAAGCTATCTCGATTAGTTGGTATTCCAGATATTTCTTCTTCATATTGATCGGCATATTTTAACATGGATTTTACGGTTAAAAATGTTGTATCGTCTATGTCAATTCCTATTTTCACTGGTTTTACTCCTTTTCTCTTATCGTTGCTCTCGGTTTCGTCCAGTCCACATATACTGGTTTGCGATTTCTTCATGTGCCTCATGGATTTTTTCCTCTGGTGTTCCGCCATTTGCCTCACGATAAATTCTCTTAAACTCCTCTGGCGATACTTTTGCTTTTGCCGCTTCTCTTTCAAATGTTGTAATATCCCCATTGGATAAGCGGATAATTCCTCTTTCACTCTCGTCTGTAATATCTGCTAAGTTAATGTCTGCGGTTGGATAGTCTTCTCTTAGGGTATCATAACGCTGGATTTCTTCTCCTACGCTTTCATTTAAGGTATGGTCCATGACTTCTTTTACTTGTTCATTGACTGGGTATTGTGTTCTGGTTTCAATTCCTGCGGATAAATAGCGATAACCCGCTTGTGTGGTTGGGTCTTCTCTTAATAACTCTAGATTTAGCTCTCCATAGCTATCAATAGTATAGCCAAAAGAGTATCTGTCATTGTATTTCATAATTCCATGTAGGTTTTCTCTTTCGAGTTCGTTTCCGTCTTTGTCTAGTTTAATTGGTCTTTCGTTTGTTGACTGTGCTTGTCCGACACTTTCTAATGCTTGGAATTTTCCCATTCTCTTTGATTTTCCAATCATCATAACTTCACGAGAACCTTTGACACGGCAGATTTTTACTCTTCCTTCATAATCTTTGGCTTCTGGTACAATTTCCTGAAAACGATTGTCGCGAATGTCTGCTTCAAAGGCTAAATCTCCTTTTTGAATTCCTAGGTCTTCCTCAATTTCTTCTTTTTGCATTTCAGACGCTTTTCCTTCTTCTTGTAGAGGCTCTTGCTCTTCTTTTTCCTCTGGTTCTTTTTCTTCTTCAAATTCTACTTCTACATCACGTGGATTTTCTCGTTTTTCGATTTTTTCGATATCTAGTGTAATTTCACCTCGTACTTCTAAGCCTAACAATCTTTTTGAATTCTCGTCTAATTTTTCTAAAAACTCTGGTGCTAATGTTAATTCGCCTTCTGCTGATAGCGTTGCAATGAGTTCTTGTTGTGCACTATAAATTTGATAGGAAACAACGCCATCGGTTTCCATTTTTACAAAATAGATATCGGTTGAAAATTCCAAATAACTTTCGGCACTTGGAAGGATAACGGTATCTTCTTGATAGCGGATACTTTGTATTTTTGTGCCATCTGCTGCAATGCCTTCTTGCAACTTGGCATTTAGTTCACGAATTCCTTGTAATCTTTCTTCTAACTCTTCTGGTGTTAATTCTTTCTTCTCTTCTTCCATGGGCTATTCCCCCTTAGTTAAACTTCTCTTTTATTATATCATATTATGGTTAAAAAAGCCAGTTCTCATATTGATTTATACTCTGTCCATGCACTGAGTACTTTTACCACTTTTGCTTCTCGGTCTACTTCATACACAAGTCGATGTTGTATGTTAATTCTTCTCAAATCTGCACCTTGTAATTCTCCTAATAGCTTTTCGTATGGTGGATTTTGAAATGGATTTTCTTTTCTAGTAGTTCATAAATGTCCTTTCTAAAATTTGTAATATTACCATTTATCATAATTTTCCCCTTTCTCTTATTAGAGCGTACGCAAAAACGTATGCCAATATTTTTCCCTATTACTTTCGCTTTCTGCACAAAAAAAGAAGAGATTTCTCTCCTCTTCATCCTGTATTTATTAGTCTTCTACTGGAGCACCCACTGGGCAAACACTAGCACATGTTCCGCATCCAATACAAACATTTGCATCAATTTTGTATTTATCTCCATCTTTTGAAATACATTGTACTGGGCAAGCAGCTGCACATGCACCACAAGCAATACAAGTATCTGATATTTTGTATGCCATTCTCCTTCACCACCTTTCTAATTGATTTCGTCTTCTTGCGATAATTGTTTTTGGTCTTGTTTTTCTAATTTCTCTAATTCTTTTAGTTCTGCTAAATTTTCTTCTTCTTCCTTGTCTACTTTTTTGTCATCTCCATTTTTTAAGATTTTGATATCTTTAGCATCATATTTCTTGAAATAGAATTCTCCGCTGTCTTTTTCTTTTAATTTCACACGGATTTTTTCTTTTAATGTTTCAATTCCATCTACAACACCTTCGCCGTCCTCTGTTTTTACAAGTGCTCCAATCTTCGGCAATCTTTTTAGTTTCTCGTCATAAACATTTTGTTCATATTTCAGACAGCACATCAATCTTCCGCAATTTCCTGAAATCTTGGATGGGTTTAGAGAAATATTTTGTTCTTTTGCCATTTTAATGGATACCGTTTCAAAGTTGGATAGAAATGAGCAACAACATAATTCTCTTCCACAAACGCCATTTCCGCCAATACGTTTTACTTCATCACGTACACCAATTTGGCGAAGTTCAATTCTTGTTTTGAATACAGCTGCCAATTCTTTTACCAATTCACGGAAATCTATTCTGCCATCTGCTGTGAAATAGAAAAGGATTTTGCTATTATCAAATTTGTATTCGACATCCACTAATTTCATGTCTAATTTGTGTTTCTTAATTTTTTCTTCGCAGATACGAAATGCGTCTTTTTCTTTTCGTTTATTTTCTTCATAATTTTTTCGGTCATGGTAATTGGCAATACGAATTACTTTTTTAAGTGGTGCTACAATACGTTCTTCTTCCACTTTTCGTACGTTGGTTACCACTTCGCCATATTCTTCTCCTTGCGAGGTTTCAACAACAACAAATTGTCCTTTCTCGATACGGAACTTGCCTGGGTCAAAAAAATAGATTTTGCCTGGCTTCTTAAATCTAACTCCTATGATGTTTTTCATTCATTTCCTCCCACATTTTTAGTAGCATTTGGTCGATTGTCATATCAAAATTTGCATTTCTGTTTAGTCTAATTTTGGCTTGTTCTACGATTTCAATTACCTTTCGGTAACGCAAGTCTTCTTTCATTTTTTGGTACAGAAGTACAATTAAATAGGCTAGTAGTTCTTGGATATCTTCTTTATTCTTGCTAAAGATTTCCGTTTGTTTGATATAGTCTAGTTGACTAGCGTGTTCTAGTTGTCCCACGATGGTAACCATCCCATCATATTCTTCTTGTTTTTCCCTTAATTCCAATGCTTTGCCAATACTGCCATCATATAGTCTTAGCATTTCTTCGGTTACCTTGGAAAAGCCATTTTGCAGTAAATAGTTCTGCAAGATTTCATCTGGTATTTTTTCAAATGGTATTTTTAAGCACCTCGATTTAATGGTTAAGAGAAGTGCACTTTCATTTGAGGTTAATAAAATAATAACAGCATAAGAAGGTGGCTCTTCTAAGGTTTTTAGCAAACAGTTTTGGGCTTCACTTCTCATGGTTTCTGCATCTTCAATAATGTATACTTTTCGTTCCCCTAGAATTGGTTTTTCATATACCTTTTCTTGCATAGCACGGATTTGCTCAATCTTAATGCCTTTTCCGTCTGGTTGAATGGTTAAAAAGTCTGGATGGTTAGCAGAAGCAAATTTGACACAAGAATTGCAAGTACAGTTTTCTTCTCCTGTTTGGCACAAAAGTCTTTTGGCAAAGGCTTTGGCAAAGGCACTTTTTCCAATTCCTTTGGTGCCAACCCATAGGTAACTGTTCACAATTTTATTTTCGCGAATTGCTTTTTGTAATTCTTGTTTGATTTTTTCGTTTCCTACTAAGTTTTGAAAATCCAACCTTTTCTCCTTTCGCTTCTATCGAATTACGCCAAATTGAGTAATTGGCCAGATACGAAGGATTACTTTTCCTTCGATTTTTTCGAGTGGGATACAGCCAAAATCTCGGCAGTCTGAAGAAAATCCTCGGTTATCTCCCATGGCAAAAACATAGCCTTCTGGTACGACAAAATCGTTGTAAACACTGGATTTCGTTGTAACTCCTGGTTGTAGATATGGCTCGTCTAGTTCTTGTTCATTACGATAGACTTTTCCGTCTTTGATTTCAATATGGTCATTTGGTCGTCCTACTACTCTTTTGATAAAACTCTTTTTACCGATTTCGAGTACATAGTATTTGAAATTTTGCCAAAGACCCTTTGGTTTATAGTCATAATGGGCAACTGGATTTTTCTGGTCTACGGTTGTTACATTGACATTTGGTGCTTCAAAAGTAATAATATCTTCATAGTCTGGTATTTGCTTGAAGGTTCTTCCCATACGGCTTAAAATGAGGCGTTGATTTTCGATCAAAGTTGGTTTCATTGACTCCATTTGTACAACCGTTGGCGTTCCAATAAAATATTTTATCAAGAGTGCTAGTACTAGTGCAATGATAATGCAATAGCCCCACTCTAATATTTCTTTTGTTTTTTCGTTAATCTGCATGATTTTCTCCTAAAGATTTCTTTTTTTCTGTTTCATTATATCGCACATCTACCTTTTTATCAATGACTTTCCTTGTTTTCTTTTGAATTTATTTTGCTTTCCTCTTTTTCGGTTTATCCAATAAAAATATAAAAAAAGCCATTCCGAAGAACAGCTTTTTGCGACGCCAAGCGTCAACACGAGGTCGGGGTTTTGCCTACTTTCTATACAGATTTCGAATCCCGGTAGAATATCTACATAACATAGTATATTCTTTCATCAGCCTTATTATACACAAATTTCTCTCAAAAGTAAATTGTTTTCCCAAAATTTTCTATCTTTTTTTATCCTGTGCAAAATAGGAGAAAATCATCAAAATACGGTCTGGTACGACTTTGGAGAAAAAGCGTGCTAGTTTAATATCCAAGCCTGGCACAATTACCTTTTTATTCTTCAACAGTTTGTCGATTGCATATTTTGCAATTTCTTCACTGCTTCTTTCTTTCAAGTTGAATTTCACTTTGGCAACCTGATTAAAGTTGGTCCCAACTGGTCCTGGACATAGCACACTCAGTACCACTTTGCTCTTTTGCTTGTGCAATTCATATTGGATACTTTCTGTTAAGCGATAAATATAGTTTTTGGTCGCATAATAGGTTGCCATGAGCGGACCTGG
>Ga0073908_1001806_pt1 | contig 28505 bp, 23 predicted proteins | sample MucameincwithD2O_FD_65484 | JGI IMG/M metagenome (GOLD analysis project Ga0073908, IMG submission 65484) | Mouse cecum microbial communities from Vienna, Austria - Mucus amended microcosms incubated with D2O | ecosystem: Host-associated > Mammals > Digestive system > Large intestine > Cecum...
AATAAAGAAAAGGTGAGTTCCCAATTGATAATGGTTAAATAAGTAAAGCCGTGTGAAGCGAGAGTTTCACGCACGGTTTATTGAGAAGCTCGGGGTGAAACTCCCCTTGCTTACTCGGCGATTGGAAAACTACTTCGTTTTCCTTCTACTCAATTAAAAAGAGGATGAAGTTTTTAATATTCGTCAGTTTTGTTATATCTTTGCTGAAAATGCGAAGATAGGCTGCACCTTAGCATAAGAAATGAACGAGTTCATTTTTATTCTATATTCGGTTTGCAATATCTTTACAGGGAATGCGAAAATAGATTGCATAAAAATAATTAACGTATGGGATTTTTTAGTTTTTTCTCCAAGGAAAAAAAGGAAACATTAGATAAAGGATTATCTAAGACCAAAGAAAGTGTGTTTGGCAAGATTGCACGTGCCGTGGCAGGAAAGTCAAAAGTTGATGATGAAGTATTGGATAATTTGGAAGAGGTGTTGATAACTTCGGATGTGGGCGTGGAAACGACACTGAGAATTATTGAACGTATCGAAAAGCGTGTAGCAGCAGACAAATATATGAATGCCACTGAGCTGAATCATATTTTACGTGATGAAATCGCAGCGTTGCTTACGGAGAATAATTCGGAGGATGTGGATGACTTTGAAGCACCGATTGCTAAGAAACCATACGTCATTATGGTAGTGGGCGTCAATGGTGTAGGGAAGACCACTACGATTGGCAAACTGGCTTATCAGTTCAAGAAAGCCGGAAAATCTGTTTATCTGGGTGCTGCCGATACTTTCCGTGCTGCTGCAGTGGAGCAGTTGGTAATATGGGGTGAACGGGTAGGCGTGCCTGTTGTGAAGCAGAAAATGGGTGCCGACCCAGCTTCAGTCGCTTTTGACACACTGAATTCTGCAACTGCCAATAATGCGGATGTAGTAATTATAGATACGGCAGGACGCCTTCATAATAAAGTCGGTTTGATGAATGAACTGACGAAAATCAAGAATGTGATGAAGAAGGTTGTCCCTGATGCTCCGAATGAAGTGTTGCTTGTGTTGGATGGCTCAACCGGACAGAATGCATTCGAGCAAGCCAAGCAGTTCACTCTGGCAACAGAGGTTACGGCAATGGCTGTTACAAAGTTGGACGGAACAGCCAAGGGTGGCGTAGTCATCGGCATTTCAGACCAGTTTAAAATTCCGGTTAAATATATTGGATTGGGTGAAGGAGTGGAAGATTTGCAGGTGTTCCGTAAAAAGGAATTTGTTGATTCACTGTTTGGGGAGAATGCATGAAACGGAAGACTATAGATATCATTACTTTAGGATGTTCTAAAAACCTAGTGGATTCGGAACATTTGATGCGCCAGTTGGAAGAAGAGGGATTCTATGTGACACATGATGCGGAAAGGCCAAAAGGACAGATTGTCGTAATCAATACTTGCGGTTTCATCGGTGATGCCAAAGAGGAATCCATTAATATGATTCTGGAATTTGCGCAGGCCAAGGAGGAAGGAAACTTGGAAAAGCTTTATGTAATGGGTTGTCTTTCGGAACGTTATCTGAAAGAATTGGCCGTTGAAATTCCCCAGGTGGATAAATTCTATGGTAAATTCAATTGGAAAGAATTGTTGCAGGATTTGGGAAAGGCCTATCATGACGAGTTGCACATAGAGCGTACACTGACCACTCCAAAGCATTATGCCTATTTGAAGATATCCGAAGGGTGTGACCGTAAATGTTCTTATTGTGCTATTCCCATCATTACGGGACGACATGTGTCACGCCCGATGGAGGAGATACTTGGTGAGGTGAGATATCTGGTTGCATGTGGTGTAAGGGAATTCCAAGTTATAGCCCAGGAGTTGACCTATTACGGAGTGGATTTATACAAGAAGCAAATGTTGCCCGAGCTTGTTGAGCGGATTTCGGATATTCCCGGAGTGGAGTGGATACGCTTGCACTATGCTTATCCGGCGCATTTCCCGGCTGATTTGCTTCGTGTGATGCGCGAACGTGACAATGTATGTAAATATATGGATATTGCCCTGCAACATATCAGCGACAATATGCTGCAAAGGATGCGCCGCCATGTGACGAAGGCTGAGACTTATAAGTTGATAGAACAATTCCGTGAGGAGGTTCCCGGTATCCATCTCCGTACTACACTGATGGTGGGGCATCCGGGAGAAACAGAAACTGATTTTGAGGAACTGAAAGAGTTTGTCCATAAAGTTCGTTTCGATAGAATGGGGGCTTTTGCGTATTCGGAAGAAGAAGGGACATATGCTGCTGCCGAATACGAGGATTCTATTCCCCAAGAAGTGAAGCAAGCGCGCCTGGATGAGTTAATGTCTATTCAACAAGGCATTTCAGGGGAGCTGAGTGCTGAAAAAGTAGGCAGGCGGATGAAAGTAATCATTGACCGGCTTGAAGGTGAATATTATATCGGACGTACAGAATTTGATTCTCCTGAAGTGGATCCAGAGGTTCTGATTGAACGTGGAGACAAAACATTACATATAGGTAACTTTTACCATGTAGAGATAATTAATTCCGATGATTTCGACCTTTTTGGGCGAATAATTTAAAGAATTTTCCTTATCTTCTTGCATATGTGAAGAAGATTTGCTAATATAGCACTGAAGTTCAATTTAAAAGCTTACATTTTGAATAACAAAGAGTTTACTTCTGAATTGTCGCGGAGGTTAGGATATACATTGAAAGATACTTCTGAGTTGGTTGCTTCATTGCTGTCGGATATGACACGACAGTTGGAGGAGGGGAATATTATCTCTATACAAGGCTTCGGCACATTCGAAGTGAAAAAGAAGGCAGAGCGTATATCAGTGAATCCGACTACAAAGCAGCGTATGTTGGTACCTCCTAAATTGGTGTTGACTTATAAGCCGAGTACATTATTGAAGGATAAGTTTAAGTAACTGGCTTTTAAAAATCTCCCGTATATGAATGAGAAACTGAACATACAAGATCTGATAGACACGCTGGCTGAAAGGCATGGCATGAGCAAGAAGAATGCGGATAGTTTTGTGAAAGAATTCTTCCAGCTGATTGAGGAGTCATTGGAGAAGGACAAGTATGTGAAGATACGAGGTTTGGGGACTTTCAAGCTGATAGATGTCGGGAGTCGTGAAAGCGTTAATGTGAATACGGGGGAAAGGTTTGAGATACAAGGGCATACAAAAGTGTCGTTTACGCCAGAACCGGCTTTGAAAGATATTGTCAATAGACCATTTTCGCATTTTGAAACTGTAGTCTTGAATGACGCTACGGTGCTTGAGGACACTTTGCAGGAAAATGACAGTGAAGAAGATGATGAAGATATTGAAATCAAGACTCCGGAACAAGAGGTAAAGGAGAAGGTTGAACTTGCTGTTGAAGAAGAAACTGTAATCGTAGAAGATGAAATTACAATAAAAGAAGCGGTGGCGGAAGAGGCTGCTTTAGTGGAAGAACCGTTAGTCGAGCCAGAATCGGAAGTTGAAGAGGAGAAACCGGAAAAAACTGAACCGGAAGCAATACCTGAAAATATAGCTGCTACTGAGCTGAAACCGTCTGAGGCAGTGGTAAAAGATATGGCAGATTCTTCGACTATGAAATATTTTATAGGCATCGTTATTTTTGTAGTGTTATTGTGTGGTGGTGCTGTAGCTTTCATGTATTATCCGGACTTGCTTGACAAATTTGCGACAAACCTTCTTGTAAAAGAAGTTGCAGATTCAGATGTAAAGGAATCTGTTACTAAAAAGGCGAATGTTCTTACCGGTAAAGACAATATTGCTTTGACAGACAGTATTGTTTTTAAAAATGTTGTAGTTCCTGCCCGGACAGATACTGTGGCAGAAACTGTTGCTGCAACAACCGCTGCGCTTAAAAAGACTCCCAAAGAAAATGTACAAGCACAGTTTTTTGCTCCTAAAAAAGAGCAGAAAAAGACAGTTGTACCGTTTAAACCGGATTCTGTGGGGTATACGATTGTGGGAACAGAAACCACTTATACCATCAAGGAAGGAGAAACGCTGACTAGGGTGGCACTTCGTTTTTACAGAACAAAAGCTCTTTGGCCTTATATCGTGAAGCATAATCCCGACGTAATCAAGAATCCGGATAATGTGCCTTATGGTACCACTATCAAGATACCGAAACTGGCCAAGAAGCAGTAAAAAAACTGCTGCTTCTTTTTTTGTTAAATACTAAACTCTATGAAAGTAGTTTAATCTAAGGGCTTCGCATAGTTTTTTTAATAAAAATTAGTTGGTATGGTTAATTTATTCCTGTACTTTTGGGAGCTAAAAAAATGATTACCGGTTAAAAACCGGATAAATGAGGAAATTAAACATTAAAAAATAGATTGATTTATGGCTGAAACAATTGACATCCGCGAACTGAATGAGCGGATTGAAAGACAAAGTGCTTTCGTTACCAATCTTACCACAGGTATGGACCAGGTCATTGTAGGACAAAAGCATCTGGTAGAGTCGTTGTTGATTGGTTTGTTGTCTGATGGACATGTATTGTTGGAAGGTGTGCCCGGTTTGGCAAAGACTTTGGCTATCAAGACACTTTCTTCGCTGATTGATGCACAATACAGTCGCATTCAGTTTACGCCCGACTTGTTGCCTGCCGATGTAATAGGTACAATGGTTTACAGTCAAAAGGATGAAACGTTTCAAGTAAAAAAAGGTCCGGTTTTCGCAAACTTTGTTTTGGCCGATGAAATCAACCGTGCTCCCGCCAAAGTACAGAGTGCTTTGCTGGAAGCCATGCAGGAACGTCAAGTTACTATCGGCAATGAAACTTTCGGGTTGCCCAAGCCGTTCTTGGTGCTTGCCACGCAAAATCCTATTGAGCAGGAAGGTACTTATCCGCTGCCCGAAGCGCAAGTGGACCGTTTCATGCTGAAAGTCGTAATTGACTATCCGAAACTGGAAGAGGAGAAACTGATTATCCGCCAGAATATCAACGGAGAAAAGTTCAACGTGAAGCCAATCCTGAAAGCTGACGAAATTATCGAAGCCCGCAAGGTGGTTCGCCAGGTATATTTGGACGAGAAAATCGAAAAATATATTGTCGATATTGTATTTGCCACCCGTTATCCGGAGAAGTACGATCTGAAAGAGCTGAGAGACATGATTGGTTTCGGCGGTTCGCCCCGTGCCTCCATCAACCTGGCCCTGGCTGCCCGTAGCTACGCGTTCATCAAGCGCCGCGGTTATGTCATTCCGGAGGATGTGCGCGCTGTGGCACACGACGTACTTCGCCACCGTATCGGCTTGACTTACGAGGCAGAAGCCAGCAATATGACATCTGATGAAATCGTCAGCAAGATACTGAATAAGGTTGAAGTGCCCTAACGCATAATAAAGGTTTTCGTAGACTTGAGGTTTATAGTCCTGGACCTGAGGTTTAGCGTCATAAGCCTTAGGTTTGAGCATTCAAAACCTCCCCCCTTTTTCATAGGGAAGTTTCTGTTATAAACTAAATTGCGCCTGTGTGCTTAAATGAGATTATTAAAATAAATCAATGGAAACAACAGAACTTTTGAAGAAAGTCCGTCAGATTGAGATAAAAACGCGTGGATTGTCCAACAATATCTTTGCCGGGCAGTATCACTCAGCCTTCAAGGGTAGAGGTATGGCATTCTCCGAAGTGCGTGAGTATCAGTTTGGCGACGACATACGTGACATCGACTGGAATGTGACCGCCCGCTTCAATAAGCCTTACGTCAAGGTGTTTGAGGAGGAGCGCGAATTGACTGTGATGTTGCTGGTAGATGTTTCCGGTAGTTTGGAATTCGGTACGGTAAAGCAGATGAAGAAGGATATGGTGACAGAAATTGCCGCAACACTTGCATTTTCGGCCATTCAGAACAATGATAAGATTGGTGTCATCTTCTTTTCTGACCGAATTGAAAAGTTTATTCCGCCCAAGAAGGGACGTAAGCATATACTTTATATCATCCGCGAATTGATAGATTTTCATGCGGAAAGCCGGAGGACTAACATTCGTCTGGGATTGGAGTATCTGACAAACGTAATGAAGCGTCGCTGTACGGCTTTTATCCTGTCGGACTTCATAGACCTAGAAAGTTTCAAGAACGCCTTGACCATTGCCAATCGTAAGCATGACTTGGTTGCCGTTCAGGTGTACGACCGTCGTGTGGAAGAATTGCCATCTGTGGGACTGATGAAGATTAGGGATGCCGAGACGGGACACGAGCAGTGGATCGACACCTCCTCGCGTGCTGTGCGTCGTGCCCATCATGATTGGTGGGTGAACAAGCAGGCGGAATTGAATGAAACGTTTACCAAGAGTAATGTTGACAATGTGTCGGTACGTACCGACCAAGATTATGTCAAGGCATTAATGAATTTGTTTGCGAAACGAAATTAATCGGAAAATGAAAAGATATTTATTTCTGATAGCGTTATTAATAGCATGCTCGGGAAGGGTAGCAGCCCAGTCGGTAACGGTAGATGCTACAATTGACTCTTTGCAGATTCTTATTGGGGAGCAGGCAAGGATAAAGCTTCAAGTATCTCTGGATGCCGATAAACGTGCCATATTTCCGGTATATACCGATACGCTGGTGAATGGGGTTGAAATCATTGATGTGGCCAAGCCGGATACGCAACTGCTGAATGATGGCCGGCGTGCATTGATAACTCAAGAGTATACAATTACTTCTTTCGACTCGGCTCTTTATTATCTACCGCCTATGGAGGTGACAGTGGATAATGAGAAGTATTGCTCGAAAGCGTTGGCCTTGAAAGTATATTCAGTGAATGTCCCGTTAGACCCGGAGAATCCGGAACAGTTCTTTGGCCCCAAAACAGTGATGCAAGCACCTTTTGCTTGGGAAGATTGGTATGGTCTTATGGCTTGCGGTGCGCTGATTATCCCGATAGGGATATTGCTTGTCTATCTGATAATGCGTTTCTTTGACAATAAGCCTATTATCCGTAAGGTGAAGGTGGAGCCTAAGCTGCCTCCCCATCAGTTGGCCATGCAGGAGATAGAACGTATCAAAAATGAGAAGGTATGGCAGAAAGGGGAGCCGAAGGAATATTATACAGAATTGACCGATACTCTTCGTATGTATATAAAAGACCGTTTTGGTTTCAATGCGTTAGAAATGACTTCTACGGAAATCATAGATAAGTTACTGGAAATAAGAGATAAGGATGCGATTTCTGATTTGCGTGAATTGTTTCAGACTGCAGATTTGGTGAAATTTGCCAAGCATAATCCGTTGATGAACGAAAATGACGCTAACCTGATTAATGCCATTGACTTTATTAATGAAACCAAGGAGAAAGAAGAGGAGAATGCCAAGCCGCAGCCTACTGAGATTACCATTATCGAGAAACGTTCTTTGCGTACCAAGATTTTGCTAGGAGCAGGTATTGTGGTATTGGCTGTAGCCCTTGCGGGTTCATTGATATACATCGGTTTGGAGTTGTATAATTATTTTGCTTAATGCTGAAAAAGTGACTTCAATCAGATATATATGAATGAAAAATGAAGGATGTTTGGAACGAAGCTGAATTGTAAATCGTTAAATCGTACATAAATATGGTTTTTGCCAATATTGAATATTTATTTTTGCTGTTGTTGCTTATACCCTATATAGTATGGTATATTATGAAGTGGAAGAATAGTGAAGCTACGCTTCAGATTTCAGATGCCCGTGTGTATGCTCATACTCCTAGAAGCTATAAGAACTATTTATTGCATGTACCGTTTGTACTGCGGATAATTGCCTTGATACTGATTATCCTTGTTTTGGCACGTCCGCAAACCACAGATAGCTGGCAGAACAGTGAGATTGAGGGTATTGATATTATGCTTGCTATGGACGTTTCTACCAGTATGCTGGCCGAAGACTTGAAACCTAATCGGTTAGAAGCAGCCAAAGATGTGGCGGCAGAGTTTATTAACGGACGTCCGAATGACAATATAGGTATAACTTTGTTCGCAGGAGAAAGCTTTACGCAATGTCCATTGACAGTAGACCATGCCGTATTGTTGAACTTGCTTAAAGATATGAAATGCGGGCTGATTGAAGACGGAACTGCAATCGGTATGGGTATTGCCAATGCCGTTACCCGTTTGAAGGATAGCAAGGCAAAGTCGAAAGTCATTATTCTGCTGACGGACGGTGTCAATAATAAAGGTGATATTTCTCCTTTAACGGCTGCTGAAATAGCCAAAAGCTTTGGCATTCGCGTTTATACTATTGGGGTAGGAACCAATGGTATGGCTCCTTATCCTTATCCGGTAGGCGGAACAGTGCAATATGTCAATATGCCCGTCGAGATTGATGAAAAGACTTTGACACAGATTGCCGGAACAACGGAAGGTAACTATTTCCGTGCCACCAGCAATTCGAAGTTGAAGGAAGTGTATGAGGAGATAGACAAGCTGGAGAAAACAAAATTGAATGTAAAAGAATACAGCAAGCGTCAGGAAGAGTACCGCTGGTTTGCGTTGGCTGCTTTCTTGTGTGTATTGCTGGAGGTACTGTTGCGCAACTCTATATTGAAGAAGATTCCGTAAGAGGATCTTTTCGATATGCTTGCACTAAAATAGTAAATAGTAAATTGTAAAATAGTAAATAAGAATATGTTTCGATTTGAAGAACCTGCATATTTGTACTTGCTGCTGCTACTGCCTTTATTGGCAGCCTTCTACTTGTACTCCAATTATCGGAGGAGGAAAGCCATTCGTAAGTTTGGTGACCCTATACTGATGGCACAGTTAATGCCGGATGTTTCCAAATACCGCCCGGATGTGAAGTTTTGGTTGGTTTTTGCGGCTATCGGATTGTTCACGGTACTGCTGGCACGTCCACAGTTCGGTTCCAAACTGGAGACGGTAAAACGTCAGGGAGTGGAAGTGATGATTGCGCTGGATATATCCAATTCCATGCTGGCACAAGACGTACAGCCAAGCCGATTGCAGAAGGCAAAACGGCTGGTGGCACAGTTGGTGGATAAGATGCAAAATGACAAGGTCGGTATGATTGTTTTTGCAGGTGACGCATTTACCCAGTTACCTATTACGAGTGATTATATTTCTGCCAAGATGTTTTTGGAGTCCATCGACCCTTCGCTGATTTCCAAGCAAGGTACGGCAATTGGAGCTGCAATAAATCTGGCTGCCCGGAGTTTCACCCCTCAGGAAGGAGTGGGACGTACTGTTATTGTCATCACCGACGGTGAAAACCATGAAGGTGGTGCTGTAGAAGCCGCTAAGGCCGCTGCTGAGAAAGGTATCCAGGTCAATGTATTAGGGGTAGGTATGCCTGAGGGGGCCCCCATTCCAATAGAGGGCACTAATGATTATCGTCGTGACCGTGAAGGTAACGTAATCGTTACCCGCTTGAATGAGCAGATGTGCCAGGAAATTGCTCAGGCAGGAAATGGTATTTATGTGCGCGTAGACAATACAAATGGTGCACAGAAAGCGATTAGTCAGGAAATCAGCAAGATGGCAAAGGCAGATGTGGAAACACAGGTGTACACGGAATTCAATGAACAGTTTCAGGCAGTGGCATGGATTATCCTGCTGTTGTTACTGGCTGAGATGTTGATATTGGAGCGCAAGAATCCTCTGTTCCGCAACATTCATTTATTTTCTAATAAGAAATGATGCGTATGTTACAGAAAAAGTATATTGGAATGGTATTGCTGCTGTTAGTGGCAGTTTCAGCTTCTGCACAGAAGGCGGAACGCGATTATATCCGTAAAGGAAATCGTTTTTTTAAGGATAGCATATATGTGGACGCGGAAGTGAACTACCGGAAGGCTCTGGAGGTAAATCCGAAGTCAACGGTCTCCATGTTTAACTTGGGAAATACATTGACTCAGCAGAACAAGCTGCAGGAAGCGATGGAGCAATATGTGGGAGCAACCAAGATAGAAAAGGACAAATCGAACTTGTCACAGATTTATCATAATATGGGAGTCATCTTTCATTCTCAGAAGGATTATGCAAAGGCGGTAGAAGCTTATAAGGAGTCGTTACGCAATAATCCGAAAGATGATGAAACGCGCTATAACCTTGCTTTAGCACAGAAACAGTTGCAAGACCAGCAGCAGAACCAGAATCAGAATCAAGATCAGGATAAACAGGACCGACAGAAGGAGCAGGATAAACAGCAGGATCGGCAGAAAGACCAGCAACAGAATCAAGACCAGCAACAACAACCTTCTCAGCCGGAAAAGAAAGACAATGAGATGTCTAAGGAAAATGCCGAGCAGCTGTTGAACTCTGTCATGCAAGACGAGAAGGATGTGCAAGATAAAGTGAAAAAGCAGCAGGTACTTCAAGGAGGTCGCTTGGAAAAGGATTGGTAACAAACATAATAGGAAGTAATATATGAGAAAAATAGTTTTCTTATGGATAGCACTGATTGCAGTCAGTATGAATGCCTTTGCCGATGGCAAGGTATCGTTTACTGCGTCTGCTCCTGACGCTGTGGCGGTAGGAGACCAGTTCAGACTGTCGTATACGGTGACTACACAAAAGGTGAGGGCTTTTCGTGCTCCTTCTATTAAGGGATTTGATGTGTTGATGGGACCCAGCCGCTCGCAGCAAAGTAGCGTGCAGATGATTAATGGACAGACGACTTCAACCAGCAGCATTACATTCACTTACATTTTAATGGCCACTGCAGAAGGTGATTTTACCATTCCGGGAGCCACTATTACTGCTGATGGTAATCAAATGGTTTCTAATTCTGTACAAGTAAGGGTTCTTCCGGCAGATCAGTCTGCCAATGGAGCATCTTCTGGAAATGGCGGCAAACAGAGTGGGGACGTTGCCAGCCGCGCTTCTTCCGGAACATCTGTATCGAATAGTGATTTGTTCATTACAGCCACTGCCAGTAAGATGACGGTGTATGAACAAGAGGCTTTTCTACAGACATACAAGATATACACTTTGGTGGACTTACGTATGTTTGATAATGTGAAATTGCCTGACTTCAAAGGATTCCATTCTCAGGAAGTAGAATTGCCTAATGATAGAAGATGGAGATTGGAGCATTATAAAGGTAGAAATTATCAGTCTACTATCTATCGTCAGTTTGTGTTGTTCCCGCAACAAGCCGGTAAGCTGACAATTGATGCTGCACGCTTTGACGCTTCCATTGCAAAAGCTACACAAGTTGCCGATCCGTTTGAGGCATTTTTCAATGGAGGAAGCAATTACGTAGAAGTCAAGAAGACAATTTTGACTCCGCAACTGACAATTGACGTAAAACCTTTGCCGGCAGGTAAGCCAGCCGATTTTTCGGGTGGAGTGGGAGAGTTCAATATAACTTCTTCTATCAATAGTACAAATGTCAAGACCAATGATGCTGTTACTGTCAAACTTGTCATTTCTGGTACCGGCAATCTGAAATTGCTTTCTAATCCGGAAGTTAAATTCCCCGAGGATTTTGAAGTATATGATCCGAAGGTGGACAGTAAATTCCGTCTGACAAATTCGGGTCTCTCCGGTAGCAAGGTCATCGAGTATCTGGCAATTCCGCGTAATGCCGGAACTTATAAGATTCCTGCCGTAAGATTTAGTTATTTTGATATTAATTCCCGTTCGTATAAAACGTTGACTACAGAAGAATACGAATTACATGTGGAAAAGGGAGCAGGTAATGCTGCTCAGACCATTGCAAACTTTACAAGCAAGGAAGATTTGAAAGTATTGAACGAGGATATTCGTTTTATCAAGCAGAATAATGTTACTCTGTCTCCCAAAGGCGATTTCTTCTTCGGTTCGTTGACGTATTGGTTGCTTTATTTGATACCGGGTATTGCATTCATTGCATTTTTTATCATCTATCGTAAGCAAATAGCAGCCAATGCAAATGTAGCAAAGATGCGTACCAAGAAAGCCAATAAAGTGGCGGTGAAACGTATGAAGCAAGCTGGTAAATTACTGGCTGAGAATAAGAAAGATGCGTTTTATGATGAGGTCTTGAAGGCTCTTTGGGGATATATCAGTGATAAATTGAACATTCCGGTATCCCGTTTGTCTAAGGATAATATCGAAGAGGAACTTCGTAATTATGGTGTGAATGATGCGTTGATAAAGGAATTCCTCGATGCATTGAACAACTGTGAGTTTGCCCGCTTTGCTCCGGGTGATGATAACCAGGCTATGGATAAGGTATATTCAGCTTCTTTGGAAGTTATCAGCAAAATGGAAAACTCGATAAAACATTAATCAGGAGGAAATGGTAATGAATAAAATATTGTTTTTTACTCTTAGTCTAGCGATGGCAATTACTGCCTATGGGCAGAATTCCGCATCTGTAGATACATTACAGACTGCCGATGATTCTATATCTGCCAGTTCACATGCGGAATTCTCTGCTGTAAGACAAGAAAGCAATGTGACAAAAGCTGAAGGTGACAGCGCCTATATACGGAATGATTATGCTTCTGCCATTCAAATATATGAGAATCTATTAAAGAAGGGAGAGGCTGCAGAAGTCTATTATAATCTTGGCAACAGTTATTATAAGGCAGATGATATGGCAAAAGCTATATTGAATTATGAGCGTGCCTTGTTGTTGGAGCCTGGTAACGCTGATATTCGTGCAAATTTGGAGATAGCACGTTCTAAGACAATCGATAAGGTAATTCCAGTTCCTGAGGTTTTCTTTGTATCTTGGACTAAATCGTTGATTAATTGTCTTAGCGTAGATGCATGGGCTAAGTTGGGGATTGTATTCTTTATACTGTTACTCGTTTCATTCTATCTCTTTTTCTTTTCAAAACAGGTCATGGGAAAGAAAGTGGGATTCATTGCAGGAATAGTATTCTTGGTTTTTGTTATATTGAGTAATGTGTTTGCTGCTCAGCAAAAAGACGAACTGATGAATCGTAATGAAGCTATAGTGTTGGCTCCTAGTGTCACAGTACGCAGCACGCCCAGCGAAAGTGGTACAAGTCTATTCATTCTTCATGAAGGACGTAAAGTTGAAATAAAAGACAACTCTATGCGTGAATGGAAAGAAATTCGTTTGGAAGACGGTAAAGTAGGGTGGGTTCCAGCTTCCACCGTAGAGGGTATTTAATTCTCCTTATATCTAAAACACGGCTCGTATAAAGCGGTATTATTGGTTTATACGAGCTGTTTCTGTATGTTTTTAGGGGATTCTTCCCTGTGCTTATAATTCTGTACACTTGAAAAATGATTATTTTGGGGAGAGGCAATATTCTTTTTGAAAAAAGATAAAGAAATAGTTTGTTTTATCTTTTTTTTCCTTAAATTTATAGCGTGATAATAAAAGTATAGAGTATTAACCATTAAATTTATGAATATGAGAACAATAACATTTAATGAATTACGTAAGATTAAAGACTCATTGCCCAGTGGTAGTATGCATAGAATAGCCGATGAACTTGGACTGAATGTTGACACTGTAAGAAATTTCTTCGGTGGACACAATTTTAAGGAGGGGAAAAGTGTTGGGATTCACTTGGAACCTGGACCAGATGGTGGATTGGTTATGATTGATGATACTACTGTTTTGGAGCGAGCTTTAAAAATTTTAGATGAAATGGCAGGTAAGACTGAAGAGGCTGTTCGAGCTTAAGAAGAGATAGAATCCCAATTGCTGATAACAATTGGGATTTCTTGCTTGTTTTAATCTCAAAATCATGGAAGATAAATTAGTTAGTTACTTACTTTGGCAATCTAACGTACAATTGAAGGATGTTCTTGAAAAAGAAAATGATATTCGACGAAGTTTCTAAACTACTGGATTAGTGGTCGGACATGGCTTATTTGGCGAAATGTATTGATAGGTACATATAGTTTTTAACCAATATCTTGATTATGTTTAATATTACATTATGAAAACCCCGGTGGTGCATTGGATTTAATTACGTTATTCAAGAGTCACATGACAGTGCTTGGAAATCTGCCAACAAACGAGCCAAGAATGACCCCGCAGATGATTACATTTCTATAGTGAATATGGCAAAAGCTGGAGGGGCAACTCATGATGTCATCAATTATATACATCAATCACAACAAATGGAGGCTTTTTGTGCAGGATGAAAATAGCATTAAAAGAGCAAATAAAAAATTTGCAGGAAGATGGGAAGCTGCCTAAGTTTTCAAACAAAAAGAGAGATTTTCAGATTGTTACGGATGAGAATATAAAAAAGGGTCTATCATTTATGTACCGATGATAAACGATGACGGTTTTGTAGTGAAAGGAAACCAAAAGATGACTGTATAGTCGGTTTCTTATTAGTAAATACAAAGCCGAATACATTTTTTAAGGAGTTGGGAGATATTCAATTTCCACTATTAAAAAGTCAGCAGTAAGAATCGCTGAATAGTTACAAGCCAATTTATACTTTCCACTTGTTCGGAAGAAACATTTCATACGTCTCCCCCACTTCTGGTTTCTTGCTGAACACTACCTTTAAATACTCGAACAGATTGACATTGTTTAGTTTACAGCTTTCCACGATGGTGTAGATAATGGCTCCCCTCTTGGCATTCTTGTGATTCCCGAAGAACAGATAGTTGTTCAGTCCAAGTTTTGTCGGACGCAGCAACCTTTTGAATTTTCTGAATATCGGAACGGTAAAACGAATCCGGTACTCCCTGATTTTCTCCGGGATAAACTTCTTCTTCCTGAAGAACCTTTCCAACCTGTAAATCTTCCCGATAAAATCCAAAGCTTCCCCGGAATGTTCCGGATTGTTGCTCTCCGATTCGACGAACTTCCTATAGATGACCTTCACAATCCGCGCCGGTATCATATACAGGCGGAAGGTCTTCTCAGAACGGACAAATTTTGCACCCTTCAATTCTTCCGCATCAGGCGTAAGCACTTCAATCCTTTCCTCCATTTCCTTGTAAGCCCTCCGTTCCGGTCTTCTGTATGAACTTTTAATCTTTTTTCGTATGTTCTTCACAGGTGCGTCATCGACCGGCTTAGTTCTGATGTAACTTGGTACACTCTCAATATTTTCCGTTTCAGATGATTCCGTATGTGTTTTCTCGCTTTTGTACCCGAAAATCTTTTTGTTCAGTAGCCCGATGGTATCAAGCTGCTCCTTTACGAGCGATTTGTATGACGCCAGTTCGGATTCTAAAGAATCGACTTTTTCAACCAGACTTGAAACAAGTTGTTTCAAGTCTGGTTGAGCGTCCTTACTGCGTACCTGCTCCATCAGATTATGGTATATGCTACTTATATTCATGTATTAAATATAATAATTAATTATTTAATACACAAATAATTATAATGATTTTACACATAAAATCATTCACCTTTTTCAAGTCCGTTTAAACAGTTTTTTCGGTTGCTTATAAGGTTCCAAAAGTCATTCCAGTTCATCTTATAAGACTCCGATTCCGTGTGATATGAAGGATTAACCCGCTTCCTGTTGTATAACTTGACAGTATATAGCACAAAAGTCCCGTCATTCCATCTGAGAATCTTTAAGAGTTTCCTGTCCCGTGAGAGAAACACAAATACTTCCATCGAGAAAGGGTCACGCAACAGGCTACCACGTATAACACCACAAAGCCCTTCAATTCCCTTTCTCATATTCACCGATTCCTGGCAGAAATAATATTTCATATCCTTAATCAATCCCAATACAGTTCCCTTCATATATGATAGACATTAGGATTAACGCCTTGATTGTTGTCTGTGGTATGTCAATAGTCATACCGCTCGGAAAAGTGAGCTTGGCTTCTTTGATGATGGTTCCAGGTTTTGGCAGTTCGAGGCTGGCTCTGAATGCAGGACTGTCTTCCGGCAGTCTGAGAGGCACATCGTTCTCTTCAAACTCCAACGGGAACAACCTTTGTGCTTGAGGTGTGATTTTTGATCCAGAAAATGGGGCTAGCAATCTGGACTGGCTTCTATGATATGTCACGGTTGAGTTTTCGACGAACTTCTCACCGTGTAACTTTTCCCATTGGTTAATCCATTCCACCATATCCCAATACGTGACTTGTTGTTTCTTACAGAAATCCTCCAATGTCATTCCACTTTTGAGGTATCTTGCATAAAGAACCTGCATTTCGCTTTGTGATATTGCCATTATCTTCCATTTTTTTTAATCAGAACAAAAATAGGGGGAAAAGCATGGTTGGTAAATATGCGATTATCGGACACTTACGGATAAATTCGATTCGACAGAGGAAAGTTAGCGGTTCAACCACGTGGCCTGGACCGTCAACTCCTTGATACGTTCCTGCAGTTTTTCATTCTAATCTGCTTGTTTTTTATTGATGGCAGACAATGAAGCAATGGAGGTATTCAGCCCTTCAATCGTCTTGAGCAATATATCTTTTTCATCCATTGTCTGTCTCTTTTTATTGATGTAAAGATACTAAATATTAGTTGGTTACACAACAATACCGGATGCTTACGAATCAAAAGAGATCATCAGACTTCTTCCGAAACGTCATGTCCAGCAAGATAATAGGATTATGTAAAAAACACAGAAAGAGGACAATAACAATGGCATATAAAGTGATTATACTCTATCGACTTTATATGCCATCTTACGTTTTAGGGACATTTACTGAATGTCCCTAAACAAGCTTTTATTATTACTGAAAGAAATATTACATCAGCTTTTCAATTTCTTCGAATTCAGGGCCCATCTGCAAATTATAATACACTCTATAGAGACCATTTAACCATAAATCTTTTTGATCAGGTTTCAGTTCTCTTGCCTTTTCATAATAAGGTTTTGCTTTTTCATAGAAAGTCCTCAGAGTAGCTTGGTCTTCTTTATACTTAGAATCATTAATATCTGTAGTTGCTTTCTCGGAGAAATCTTGTGCTTGTAAGCAGTAAATCAAACCCAAATTAGAGTATGCTTCTGCATAATTAGAATCTACTTCTATAGTTTTCTTATAGAATTCAATAGCTTTATCATACTCTTTCATATTGTGATAAAGGTAACCTTTTACATACAAATAGAATGTATTGTTAGAATCTTTAGCCAACATATCATCAGCAAACTGCATAGCTTCGTCATATTTGTTATTATTGCTATAATAATCAATCAAATGACCAAAGAAGAATGAATGTTCAGGATATTTTTGGATACCTTCTTTTAAAGAAGCAATCCATTTAACAGTATCACCTTCGGCTTTTAATGCAGTAGAGATAAATTCCATAGCGTATTTCCCAACTTCTTTATCATCTTGTGCATAAGGAGCATACTTCAAAATACTAGGATAATCTTCCATCTTAGCAGCTGCTAAACTTGCATAATATGCTATTTGGGGTAATACTGTATCTGTTTGTAATAAATTTTCCTTTTCAAACATCGGATTGATAGCAATATCAATATATGTTGCAAAGAAATCTAACGCTTTTTTATTGTCTTCATTAGCTGCATCGCCCTCCTTTTGTGAGGCCAAATTAAAGAACTGTATACCACCATTAATCAGATTACCGCGTTCTGCTAAAATTGTAGCAGAATTAGGCTTTCTATATTTATTCTTGATTTTGCCCTTTTCATTGGGAATTTGTGCCAATTCGTCACATTTGAAGTAAAATTTACACATGTTCAATGCACTATTATATACCTGAAGAGTGTCATAAGGTTTTCTCAGATAGGCATTTTCCATTTCTTTCTCACTTCTTTTTCTTTGGATAAGACCTGCTACATCCCATGTCTCAGCATTGTCTTTTGTTTCGGGATTGGTTAAAGCTTGATTTATCAGTTCCTCTGCTTTGGCAAAGTCAGGATTTACTCCGTTAGCAATACTTTTAGCCTCTTTCACGTTCTTTTCTTGGGCGAAAGTAAAGCTTGCGGCAAATAGTAAAACCATTGAAAATAATACTCTTTTCATGATTGTAGAAAATTTAAATTAATATTATGTCTATTCTTCATTTTCGTTGTTTACCTCGTTCTGAGGGCTTTCAGGGATATTTTCTTTCCCCTCCTCTATAAGTTCTTCTTCATTTTCTGAGGTGACTTTACATACAGAACCTATTTCGTCATTACGTTTCTCAAGGTTGATTAGACGCACACCTTGTGTAGCACGTCCCATGATACGAACATCGGCAACTTTTAGACGAATGGTAATGCCGGATTTATTAATAATCATCAAGTCATTTTCATCTGTAACAGACTTGATTGTCACTAATTTACCCGTTTTATCGGTAATATTCATTGTTTTCACACCTTTACCACCACGATTGGTCTTGCGATAATCTTCAATATCCGAGCGTTTGCCATATCCTTGTTCTGATACAACCATAATTGTTTCTGCTTCAGGATTTTTGATGCATATCATACCTACTACTTCGTCTTGACCGTCTTCATCTAATGTCATGCCACGTACACCGGTGGCAGTACGTCCCATAACGCGTACAGCACTTTCATGGAAACGAATAGCACGTCCGTTACGGTTGGCAATGATGATTTCATTGTCACCGTTTGTCATACGCACTTCGATTACACAATCGTCTTCACGGATAGTGATGGCATTTACCCCATTTTGGCGAGGACGTGAATACTGTTCAAGCAATGTTTTCTTAATGATACCATTCTTAGTACAGAACAATACATAATGGCTGTTGATAAACTCCTGGTCGTTCAGATTCTTCACACGCAAATAGGCGTTCACAGCATCGTCAGAGTCGATATTCAACAAATTTTGGATGGCACGACCTTTTGAATTCTTAGTACCTTCAGGGATTTCGTATACCTTCAGCCAGTAACACTTACCTTTCTGTGTAAAGAACATCATGGTATTATGCATGGTTGCAGGATAAATATGCTCTACAAAGTCTGCATCACGAGTTTCGGTACCTTTAGAGCCTACCCCACCACGGTTTTGTGTACGGAATTCGCTCAGCGGTGTGCGTTTGATGTATCCCATATGTGAGATGGTGATAATCATTTCATCATCTGCATAGAAGTCTTCCGGATTGAATTCTTCTGATGAATAGACAATTTCCGAGCGACGTTCGTCACCATATTTCTCTTTTATTTCAATCAGTTCATCTTTAATAACTTGGCGGCAGAGTTCGTCATTGACAAGAATTTCTTCCAAGTAAGCAATCTGCTTTTGAATTTCCTCATATTCGGCGTGCAACTGGTCTTGCATCAGTCCAGTGAGTTGGCGCAAACGCATTTCCACAATGGCACGTGACTGAATTTCACTGAGTTGGAATCGATTCATCAAACCCAAGATAGCATCATTCGGTGTTTTAGCAGCGCGGATAATCTTGATTACTTCATCGATATTATCAGATGCAATGATTAATCCTTCCAGAATGTGTGCACGTTCTTTGGCCTTACGCAAATCGTACTGAGTACGGCGGATGACTACATCATGTCTGTGCTCAACGAAGTATTTTATCAAATCCTTCAGATTCAGCAGGCGTGGACGGCCATGTACCAATGCAACATTGTTCACGCCAAAAGATGTCTGCAGCATTGTCATCTTATAGAGCTTGTTGAGTACAACGCTGGCATTTGCATCACGTTTTACATCAATAACGATACGCATACCTTCACGGTCGGATTCGTCATTAGCATTGGCAATACCTTCAATTTTCCTTTCATTGGCCAAATCAGCTATATTTTTAATCAATTCAGCTTTGTTGACGCCATAAGGAATTTCTGTCACAACTATTTTATCGTGTGTCGAACCAGTCTCAATTTCGGCTCTAGCACGCATTATGACACGTCCGCGTCCCGTGAAATAGGCTTCTCGAACACCGCTCATGCCGTATATATAGCCTCCGGTCGGGAAGTCAGGAGCTTTGACATACGTCATCAGCTCTTCTATGTCGATGTCATTGTTTTCAATGTATGCAATACAAGCATCAATAACTTCAGACAGGTTATGAGTCGGCATATTGGTAGCCATACCTACTGCAATACCAGACGCACCATTAACTAAAAGATTCGGAATACGGGCCGGCATGACGGTAGGCTCTTGCAGAGAGTCATCAAAATTGTTCTGCATGTCAACGGTCTCTTTTTCAAGGTCTGTCATCATGTCTTCGCCAATTTTTCGCAAACGGCACTCTGTATAACGCATGGCAGCAGCACTGTCGCCGTCTACTGAACCATAGTTGCCTTGTCCGTCTACCAACATATAACGCATTGCCCAAGGCTGAGCCATACGTACAAGAGCTCCGTAAACGGATGAATCGCCATGAGGATGATATTTACCTAATACTTCACCTACAACTCTGGCTGATTTTTTATAAGGTTTGTCGGAGGTATTTCCTAATCCCATCATTCCGAAAAGAATTCTTCGGTGAACGGGTTTAAAACCATCTCTAACATCTGGAAGGGCACGTGAAACAATGACCGACATAGAGTAGTCAATGTACGATGACTTCATTTCCTCCTCGATGTTAATCTTTATAATTCTGTCTTGTTCAAGCATTTAAAAAGATTATTAATTATACATTTGGGGGTTCGTGAAAAACCACGCTAAAGTACTACTTTTTTACGATATACAAAAGTTTTCTTCCATAAACTTTGTTGCCTGCGGCATAAATATGGAAGTTCTACCTCCCTCTTTTTCCCCCGAATTACCATTAATATATAAGGTATAAAATGGAAAAACAGATTTGAGATTTATGGCACGAGATTTGTATACTATTAAATCAGTTAAATATGATACGCTGAATTAATAAATGCGTATCTTTGTCGTGGATAACCTTTTAAATTGAGGAGAATTATAAAATATGAACAATCATTTTTCACAAAGAGTTTCAGACATAATTACTTATAGTAAGGAAGAAGCCAATCGATTGAGAAATCGCTATATTGGTCCGGAACACCTTCTGCTTGGTATGCTACGTGATGGCGGAGGAAAAGCTATTGAAATATTGTTGAAACTTGATATAGATTTAAAACGGGTAAAAAGTCGTCTGGAGGGTTTCCTGAAAGATGCTAAGGACGATACTCTCTTGCCGGACGCTGAAGTACCTTTGTCCCCGATGTCGGCCAAGATATTGAAGATGTGTATGCTTGAAGCACGTCTGCTGAAAAGCGTAACAGCTGATACGGAACATGTATTGCTGGCTATCTTGAAAGATGGTGATAATCTTGCTGCAACTGTTTTGGAAGAAAATCGGGTAGATTACCAGACTGTATTTGAACAACTTTCCATGAAATCGACTAATCCGAATGCTGGAATGGGATTCACTGAGGACGATGAAGAGGATGAAGAAGACATGAATATGCCCCGTTCTTCCCGTACCGGTGAATCCGGTTCAGCCTCAGCTGCACAGACTGCATCCAGAAAGCCGTCCAATGATACTCCTGTGTTGGATAATTTCGGCGTAGACATGACGCGGGCTGCCGAAGAAGGCAAGCTAGATCCGGTTGTTGGGCGTGAGCGCGAGATTGAGCGCTTGGCGCAAATTTTGAGCCGTCGCAAGAAGAATAATCCGGTGCTTATTGGCGAACCAGGCGTAGGAAAATCCGCTATCGTAGAGGGTTTGGCATTACGTATTGTGCAAAAGAAGGTTTCGCGTATCTTGTTCGAAAAGCGTGTGATGATGCTTGATATGGCCTCTGTGGTGGCGGGAACAAAATACCGTGGTCAGTTTGAGGAGCGCATTCGCTCTATTATCAATGAATTGCAGAAAAATCCGAATGTCATTCTTTTTATCGATGAAATCCATACGATTGTAGGTGCCGGTGCTGCTGCCGGTTCCATGGATGCTGCCAATATGCTGAAACCGGCTTTGGCGCGTGGTGAAATCCAGTGTATTGGAGCTACCACTCTTGATGAATACAGAAAGAATATCGAGAAAGACGGTGCTTTAGAACGTCGTTTCCAAAAGGTTATTGTAGAGCCTACCACGGCTGAAGAGACGCTTCAAATATTGAAGAATATCAAGGAGAAGTATGAAGACCATCATAATGTGAGCTACACAGATGAAGCTTTGGAAACATGTGTCAAGTTGTCAGCACGCTATATTACCGATCGTAACTTCCCGGATAAAGCTATTGATGCTTTGGACGAGGCTGGTTCGCGTGTGCATTTGACGAATATTAACGTTCCGAAAGAAATTGAGGAGCAGGAAAAGCTGATTGAAGAGGCACGAAGCCTGAAGGCTGAAGCTGTAAAGTCACAGAATTTTGAGCTGGCTGCCAGCTACCGTGACCGTGAGAAGGAACTTTCTGTCCGCTTGGAAGAGATGAAGGTTGAGTGGGAGGCCCGTTTGAAGGATAATCGCCAAACGGTAGGTGAAGAAGAAATAGCTAATGTTATTTCGATGATGTCCGGTGTACCCGTACAGCGTATGGCGCAGGCAGAAGGACTTAAACTGGCTGGAATGAAGGAAGAACTGCAGGCGAAGGTGATAGCTCAAGATGCTGCGATAGAGAAACTTACCAAAGCGATCTTGCGTAGCCGTGTAGGGTTGAAAGCTCCGAATCATCCTATCGGAACCTTTATGTTCCTTGGCCCTACTGGTGTGGGTAAAACACATTTGGCGAAGCAATTGGCAAAATACATGTTTGGCTCTGACGATGCCTTGATACGTATTGATATGAGCGAGTATATGGAAAAATACACCGTATCTCGTATGATTGGTGCCGCTCCGGGATATGTGGGCTATGAGGAAGGTGGCCAGTTGACCGAAAAGGTACGTCGCAAGCCGTATTCCATTGTCTTGTTGGATGAAATTGAAAAAGCTCATCCGGACGTGTTTAACATCTTGCTCCAAGTGCTGGATGAAGGCCGTTTGACTGACAATTATGGCAGAACCATCGATTTCAAGAATACGGTTATTATTATGACCTCCAATATCGGTACACGGCAGTTGAAGGAGTTTGGCCGTGGTGTGGGTTTTGCGGCGCAAAACCGCACGGATGACAATGAATATTCGCGCAGTGTGATACAAAAAGCTTTGAACAAGACCTTTGCTCCTGAATTTTTGAATCGTTTGGATGAAATCATTACTTTCGACCAGCTCTCTTTGGATGCTATCACGAAGATTGTGGACATTGAGTTGAAAGGCTTGTACGAACGAGTTGAAGCAATTGGTTACAAGCTGGTAGTGGAGAATGATGCAAAGAAATTCCTCGCTTCAAAAGGATACGATGTGCAGTTTGGTGCGCGGCCATTGAAGCGTGCCATTCAGAACTACTTGGAGGATGGACTTTCCGAGTTGATAGTGGCTGCGGAGTTACAACCGGGTGATATGGTAAACGTATCAGTAGACAAAGAAAAAAATGAGCTGAGCATCAAGAAAGCATAAGCAGTTCTTTATAAAAACCGTCAAAATGTCAGTCCTTATGGACTGGCATTTTTTTTGTGCTATATCTGCCGAAATAATTAAAAATATAAATCTAAAAAATATAAATGTAGTATGCAAAAAGGTAATATTGGGGTAACTACTGAGAATATCTTCCCCGTCATTAAAAAGTTCTTGTATAGTGATCATGAAATTTTTCTCCGTGAGTTGGTTTCTAACGCAGTTGATGCTACGCAGAAACTGAAAACACTCTCCTCTATTGGTGAGTTCAAGGGTGAAGTTGGCGATTTAACTGTGCATGTTTCGCTGGGAAAAGATACCATTACGGTGTCTGACCATGGTATCGGGCTTACTGCTGAAGAAATAGACAAGTATATTAACCAGATAGCTTTTTCTGGTGCCAATGACTTCCTTGAGAAATACAAAAACGACGCCAATGCCATCATCGGTCATTTTGGCTTGGGCTTTTATTCGGCTTTTATGGTTGCCAAGAAAGTCGAAATCATCACTAAATCCTATCGGGAAGGTGCTCAGGCTGTAAAGTGGACCTGCGATGGCAGTCCGGAGTTTACGCTTGAAGACACAGATAAGGCAGAACGTGGTACTGATATCGTTCTCTACATAGATGATGACTGCAAAGAGTTCCTCGAAGAAGCGCGTATTTCCTCTTTGTTGAAGAAGTATTGCAGCTTCCTCCCTATTCCGGTTGCATTTGGCAAGAAAAAAGAATGGAAAGATGGCAAGCAGGTTGAAACTGCCGAAGATAATATTGTCAATGACTCCAATCCTTTGTGGACACTGAAACCCAGCGAATTGAAAGATGAAGATTACAAGAAGTTCTATCGCAATCTTTATCCTATGTCCGACGAGCCTTTATTCTGGATTCATCTGAATGTGGATTATCCGTTCCATCTGACTGGTATTCTGTACTTCCCCAAGGTGAAGAGCAACATTGAGTTGAATAAGAATAAGATTCAGCTCTATTGCAATCAGGTATATGTGACGGACTCGGTGGAAGGTATTGTTCCCGATTTTTTGACCTTGCTGCATGGTGTGCTTGATTCACCGGACATTCCATTGAACGTTTCCCGTTCTTACTTGCAGAGCGATGCCAACGTGAAGAAGATTTCTACATATATCACGAAGAAGGTGTCAGACCGTTTGCAGTCTATCTTCAAGAACGACCGTAAGCAATTTGAGGAAAAGTGGAATGACTTGAAGATTTTCATCAACTACGGAATGCTTACGCAGGAAGATTTCTATGATAGAGCCAAGGACTTTGCCCTTTTCACCGATACAGACAGCAAATATTACACTTTCGAAGAGTATAAAACGTTAATTAAGGATAGCCAGACGGATAAGGATGGAAATCTGATTTATCTGTATGCCAATAATAAAGATGAGCAATACAGCTACATAGAGGCCGCTACGAATAAAGGATACAATGTGCTGTTGATGGATGGACAGCTGGACATTGCATTGGTGAGCATGTTGGAGCAGAAGTTCGAAAAGGTTCGCTTCACTCGCGTAGACAGCGATATTATTGATAATCTGATTGTCAAGGAAGACAAGAAGAACGAAGCGTTGGAAGCTGGCAAGCAGGAAGTTCTTTCTTCCATCTTCAAGAGCCAGTTGCCCAAGATGGATAAGACGGAATTCAACGTTACGGCGCAGGCCTTGGGCGAAAACGCCACTCCTATCATGATAACTCAGAGCGAGTATATGCGTCGTATGAAAGAAATGGCCAATATTCAGGCAGGAATGAGCTTCTATGGCGAAATGCCGGATATGTTTAACTTGGTATTGAATTCAGACCATAAGCTGGTGAAAGAAGTTCTGGTAGATGAAGACAAGGAATGTGCTGCTGCCATTGCTCCGGTTCAGGCAGAAATGAATGAAGTGGATAAACAACGTAATGAATTGAAGAAGAAGCAGGAAGGTAAGAAAGATGAAGATATACCGACTACCGAAAAAGATAAGGTAAATGAGCTGGATAAGAAGTGGGACGAACTGAAAATGCAGAAAGAAGGTATCTTCGCTGATTATGCAGCCAAGAATAAGGTTGTCCGTCAACTGATAGATTTAGCACTGCTGCAGAATGGTATGTTGAGAGGTGAAGCTTTGAACAACTTTGTCAAGAGAAGCATTGATCTGATAAAATAGGCCCCCTTAAATTTGCATTCAATATATGCAAGGGTATTGTGATTCTCCAGAGTCACAATACCCTTTTTTTTATTCATTTTCACCAATTGAGGTGTGATTTCCCTCGTTGAATACGGCATTTTTAGAAACTATTGTTTATATTTGGGGCAATGAACATTTATCTTACTCGGAATAGCACAGTTATGAAAAGAGTTTTATTGTTTTTTTCGTTTCTTCTATGTAGCTTTATTTTACAAGCTCAGAAAGTGGGGCTTGTACTGAGTGGCGGTGGAGCAAAAGGCATGACTCATATAGGTATTATCCGGGCTTTGGAAGAGAATAATATCCCCATTGATTATATAACCGGAACCTCTATGGGAGCTATCATCGGTTCTCTATATGCCATGGGGTATTCTCCAGACGATATGGAGGCGCTGTTACGCTCTCCCGACTTTAAACGTTGGTATTCGGGCAAAGTGGAGCCCAAATACGAGTATTATTTTAAGAAAAATCGTCCTTCACCAGAATTTTTCAATATCCGTTTTGCTTTTAGGGACTCGTTGCATATAAAACCCCAGATACTTCCTACAAGTATGGTCAACCCCATACAGATGAATCTGGTATTTGTGGAATTGTTTGCACGTGCCACGGCTGCATGTGCCGGTAATTTCAACAAACTGTTTGTCCCTTTTCGCTGTATAGCGTCCGATGTGTATAACAAAAAGCCATTGGTATTGGGTAAAGGGGATTTGGGGGATGCGGTACGAGCTTCCATGAGTTTTCCTTTTGTCTTCAAACCGATAGAAATAGACAGTACGCTTGCTTATGATGGCGGTATTTACAATAATTTCCCTACGGATGTGATGCGGGAGGATTTTCATCCGGATGTCATCATTGGCAGTGTGGTGGCGGCCAATCCGGGTAAACCGAAGGAGAATAACCTGATGAGCCAATTGGAGAATATGATTATGCAAAAGACCGATTATTCCATTCCGGACTCATTAGGCATAGTCATGACCTTCAAGTACGACGATGTCAACCTGCTGGATTTTGATCGTCTGCAGGAGTTGCACGATATAGGTTACAACCGTACTCTTAACATGATGGATTCCATCAAAAGCCGTGTCCATCGTAGAGTAAATACTGATAATGTACGTTTGAGGCGTCTCGTTTTTCGGAGTAATCTGCCTCAATTCCGTTTCCGGGATATTATTATTGAAGGGGCGAATACTCAACAGCAAGCCTACATCAAAAAAGAATTCCATGATGAGGAGCATGAGGTCTTTACTTATGAAGACTTGAAGCGCGGATATTTTCGTTTACTGGCGGATAATATGATTTCGGAAATAGTTCCTCATGCCGTATATAATTCTGAATCAGATTTATATGAGTTGCATTTGAAGGTGAAGATGGAGGATAATTTCTCCGTCCGTTTGGGGGGCAGTGTTTCTACTACCAGCTCAAACCAAATCTATTTGGGAGTAGGATATCAGAACTTGAATTATTATTCCAAGGAAATCACTTTTGACGGTCAGTTGGGTAAGATTTATAATAATGCCCAATTGATGGGTAAGATTGATTTGCCTACCCACATACCTACGTCCTTTCGTTTTATTGCTTCAATCAGTACTTTCGATTACTACAAGAAAGACAAGCTGTTTTCCAAGAATGACAAGCCTTCATTCAATTCAAAGGACGAACGTTTTGTGAAATTGATGGTTGCCTTGCCGTTTCTGGCCAATAAGCGTGCGGAGTTCAGCCTGGGATATGGTCAACTGGAAGATAACTACTTTCAATCCAGCGTAATCGATTTCGATAGAGACCGTTCGGACAGAAGTACCTACAAGCTTCTGGGAGGTTCCATCGGTTTCTATGGGAGCACCCTGAATACGCGGCAATACGCGACAAAAGGCTATCTGGAGAAGCTGATAGCCCAGGTCTTTACTGGAAGGGAAAGATTTAAACCGGGAAATCTGCAAGAAGGGTATAGTCCTTTTCCGCAAGAGCGGCAATCTTGGTTGCAAATCTCTTATATGAAAGAGGCATATCACACAATGGGACCGAAGTTCACTCTGGGATGGATGGCAGAAGCACTGTATTCATCGAAGAATTTCTCCGAGAATTATACGGCAACTATGATGCAGGCAGGAGAATTTGCACCGACTCCGCATAGTAAACTTATGTACAATGAAGCTTTTCGTGCCAACCAGTATGTGGCTGCCGGTATCAAGCCCATATATGTTTTGAACGACATGTTCCAGTTCCGGACAGAATTTTATGGCTTTACACCGATTTTTCCGATAAAAAAGAATGCATTGAATAAAGCATATTATGGAAAAGCATTCTCCCGCTTTGAATATATAGGAGAAGTTTCTATTATTTGTCATTTGCCATTTGGAGCCATCTCTGCTTATGTAAATCATTATAGCTCACCGAGAAAGGAGTGGAATGTGGGGATGACCATCGGCTGGCAATTGTTTAATTATCGCTTTGTCGAATAATTTTTTTCAAAAAAAGTTTGGATATTGTTTGCTAATTCGGAAAAAGTGCGTATCTTTGCACCCGTTAAACAAAGAGGCCGCGTAGCTCAACTGAATAGAGTAGCTGACTACGGATCAGCCGGTTACAGGTTTGAATCCTGTCGCGGTCACAAGTTTTCATAATTTTAAAAGGGTCGCGTAGCTCAACTGAATAGAGTAGCTGACTACGGATCAGCCGGTTACAGGTTTGAATCCTGTCGCGATCACAAGGAATCTCCGCAAATTTTATTGCGGAGATTCTTTGTTTTATTCGGCATGGTCAAGCTGCTTCCAGTGGGTCAGTCCGAAACCCCTGTGGATATGTTAAATCTACGCTGTTAGTTTGCATAATCTGAACATAAAGAATGGTATATCTCCTACTCCCCTAAACTGCGCTCTGAATGCTTTAATTTTTGCATTGAATGATTCAGCAAATGCATTCGTTTCTCTGTTAACGAAATAGTTTAGTATTGTTTCATAATAGTTATTATATATATTGGTCAACTCTATGGCCAAGTCGTAAACTGATTTCAGTTCCGGATAATGGTCGAATATGATTTCCGCACGTATTCTTTGGGATTCAG